>Ga0123353_10000406_pt1 | contig 53091 bp, 44 predicted proteins | sample TergutLab28metaG_3_FD_92763 | JGI IMG/M metagenome (GOLD analysis project Ga0123353, IMG submission 92763) | Labiotermes labralis P3 segment gut microbial communities from Petit-Saut dam, French Guiana - Lab288 P3 | ecosystem: Host-associated > Arthropoda: Insects > Digestive system > Gut ... | reverse complement strand
GCGGATCGTTCCACACCGTTTGCGCCGTGGAAAAATCAGGTGTTTCGTCGTCGGACGCGGGCGCTCGCGCCCGCGAGACACGCGGGCAAGATGCCCGCGTCACGTACCATGCGTTTGCCCTGTGGCGGGTTGGCTTGCCGCCACATGCCCGACGCGGGCGGAGGCGTGCGACACGCTCCATGCGTTCGCCCGGTCAGCGTTCCTTCGGCAGTTCGTCGCGCTCCTGCACCAGGTGGCGGGTGTCGTTGAGGAAGAAAGGCCAATCCTTTGGATTCCAGGATTTACTGGGAATGGTCTCGCCGAAATCGCCGCCGTCGTCCTGCTGGTTGTCGTTCAGGCAATACAGCCGCGGATGCGGGCCGTCGGGGATGTATCGCGGCGGCTGGCCGGTTGGCGAAAACGGGTCTTCCGGCAGCGCGGTCAGGTAGCGAGGCACCAGGTCGTCGAGCGTCGCCACCGGCTGTCCGGTCTCCACCTCATACGCCCGCATGAGCAACGCCAACCCCGCCATGCGCTGCGAGGCCAGGCCTCGGTAGACCACGAGATCGTATCGGTCGAACGACGGGCACAGGAGGGATACCGCGATATAGATGGCCTCTTTGACGCGGCCCCAATCGTCCGAGAAGAACTCCTCGAGCCACTGGCGATCCTCCGGGGTGACGGCGTGATCGGGGTTGTAGCGGTTTGCGGTGCGTAGCTTGGCCGACTTGATCGACCAATAACGCAGGGATACCGCGAGATTGGCGTCGATGATGTTGGACGTTACCGATTCGGCCAGGAACGAGGCGTGCCGTAGGTTGTCCTGTATGATGTCGGAGTGCATCAGTTCGTAGGCGCGCACCCGCTCGGAGATCATGGCTTTCCGTGCGACCTCGAGCAGCCGCTCCGACTGGATCAGCCGCTCGGCCAGTTCGCGAACGTCCGCCAGATCCACCTCGCCGGGGCCGTCGCCGATTTTCAGTGTCGGCGTGATGTGTTCGAGGCACTTCGCCGCCAGGGCCGTGATCGAGACCTGCACCAGCGACGGGATTGTCGTCGGATGCTCGCCGACCAAATCGCGAATTTGCAGGATATCGCGCAGGTGCTCGAAGGCTTCGTTGTCGTCGCCCGCCTCGTGCGCCATTGTGGCGGCCAACAGACTGAGTTTGGCCAACTGGCGGGCACCGGACAGATTGGGGTCATCCAGTTCGGGCGGCGCCGATTTGTCCGGGGCCTTCGGTCCGATCGTCGGTACACCGTCCATGCCGCGGGCCTGGCGGATGAGATCCAGCGCGGGCTGGCAGGCGATCAGGAAGGCCGTTGCCTTGTCGGTGTGTTCGCGTCGCCAGTCGGGGTAGTCGTTCAGCAGTTCAAGGGACGATCGGACGGAGGCTTCGTCAAATCCGGGGGCGAGCAGGAGGACGTCGTCGGGCAGAGCTTCCAGTGAGTCGCTCGCCTGTTGGTAGAGCGTGAAGGCGTTCTGTTCTGGCAGGAGTTGGCCTTGGCGGAAATACGTGATTTCCGCGAGCGTCACCGGCTCGCCGCGGGCGTGGATGGCGTCGATCTCCGCCTGAAGCCGCGACTGTGTGTCGCGCGTCCACCAGAAAAACGTCGCTACCGCCGTCACGAGGCACAGCAGAAACAGAATCAGAAACCCCATGGCGATACGGCCCGTAACGCGACGCCGCCGGCGCGGGGCGAAAGCGGGGTCGTTTGATCGGTTGTCGCTCATGGCCGTCATTGTAAAGCGGTAGGCGTGGCGGCGAAAACAGAAAATGGCCGGTCATCTCGGGGCAAACACATGCACATTCTTCAATTGTTCATATAAGATTCGTATTCTGGCGCACCTGGCCGCAGGCCCTGCCATGCTGCGTTGTAAAACGGTGTGAGCGACTGAACCTTCGCCTACCACAACGATCGACAACGCAAAATGGCAGGGCCTGCGGCCAGGTGCGCCAGAATACGAGGATCACGCGAAAATCGGAAGATACACATTCTGTTCGCGTCACGACGAAACAAAAAACCGGAGCCGTCGCGACGTATTTTGGTACACTGCCTCTTCGTACAGGAGTCGCGGCTGTGGGTATGGTGTTTGACATTCAGCGGTTTTCCATTCACGACGGGCCTGGCATTCGCACGACCGTGTTTCTCAAGGGCTGTCCGTTGCGGTGCCTGTGGTGTCACAATCCCGAGGGCATCTCGTCGGGGCCGGTCGTGTCGTTTCTGCCGGAGCGGTGCGTCGGGTGCGGGCATTGTGTGGGCGCGTGTGCTGGCGGCGCCCACGTCGTTCGCGACGGTGTGCACGAACTGCTGCGGGAGCGATGCGTCGCCTGTGGCCGATGCGCCGCCGGTTGCTACGCCGGCGCGTTGGAGCTGATCGGCAAGGAAATGACGACGGAGGCCGTGCTCGCCGAGGTGCTCGCCGACGCGCCGTTTTACGCCAATTCCGGCGGCGGGATGACGCTTTCGGGCGGCGAGCCGTTCCATCAGCCCGCCTTCGCGATGGCGTTGTTGCGGGAGGCCAAACGGCATCGGCTGCACTGCTGCGTGGAGACCAGCGGCGTCGTGTCCGCCGAGGTGCTGCTGCGGGCGGCGGAGTGTGTGGATCTGTTTTTGTACGACATCAAGGACACCAACGATGTGCGGCACCGGGCCAACGTCGGCGCGTCCAACGCGCTGCCGCTGGCGAACGTGCGGGCGCTGGTCTCGCGGGGCGCTGCCGTGCGGCTTCGCGTGCCGCTGATTCCCGGCTATAACGATTTCGCGGACCACCTCGACGGCGTGGCCGTGCTGGCGGGCGACCTGTCGCGATTGTCTGGCGGCGGGCTGTTCGAGGGCGTCGAGCTGATGCCGTTCCACAAAATGGGCCTGGGAAAAATCCGTCGCACCGGCATGGTGGCTCCGTTTGGCGACACGCCGCCTGCCGACCCCGCCGCCAGCGTGCGACACTGGATCGATACCCTCCGCGCCCGCGGCGTGACGGTGCGAAACGAACGGTAGGGCGTTGCGGGCAGGGCGGTTCTACAATTCCTCAGGGGACGAATAACCGACCGGGGAGGAACGCCGTGCAAGCGAGAGATATTATGACGATCGGGCCTCTGGTGGCCGCGGGGCCGGGGGCGGCGGTGGCAGATGTTGCCCAGTTGATGCTCGTGCACGACATCGGCTGTGTGCCGGTGTGCGATGAGGAGGGCAGGCTGTTGGGGATTGTGACGGACCGCGACCTGGCGACGCGGGTGCTGGGCGAGCGGCTGAGTTACGACATTCCCGTCTCGGCCGTGATGACGCCGCAGGTGCACACCTGCCGCGAAAACGACGACGTGCGAGCGGTCGAAGACATCATGTGCCGCGAGCAAATCCGCCGCATGCCCGTCGTGGACGACTGCGACTGCCTGTGCGGTTTCATCTCCCTGGCCGACCTCGCCCGCCACGCCGGCAACGACCTCACCGAATCCGAAATGGCCCACGTGGTCGAGGGAGTCTCCAGGTCGAAGTGAGTGGGGAGACGTTTTTTACCACGGAGACACAGAGAATCAACACGCATCTCTGTGGTTCTCTGTGTCTCTGTGGTAAAAAAATGCTCACAACCCGTACAGTTCCATGCCGTTGTCGCGCCAGATGCGTTTGGCGAGGTATAACGCGTAGGTTTCGTCGATGGCGCCTTCGGCGCACAGGTCGGCCAGGGCGGACGCGATGACCTCCCGGCCGGCCAGCAGCGCGCCGTAACTTTCCTCCGACGTCCACGTGTCGCAGCCCCACAGCATGCGGTGCGCGCCGCACACGTCCAGCGCTTCCCGAACGAACCGCCGGGCCACGCTGGTGTTGACCAGCGGCAGCCAGCAGAGGTCCGCCCAGGTGTTGGGGAAATTGTGCAGCAGCGCGAGCGTGTCGTCTGTCCACGGGAATCCGCCGTGGAACAGGTCGAACTTCACGCCCGGCAACGCGGCGATCAACTCCCGCAGATACAGCGGCGCGGATTTGTCCATCCGCCCAAGCCCGGTATGAATCTGGACGGGAATGCCCAGTTCGCCGGCCATTTCGCAAAGGCGGAAAATCATGTAGTCGTAATAATCTTTTCGATAGGGCGAGGCGGCGCTGGGTTCGCGGAAGGCGGCCTGTGCTTTGCTGTGGTCGAAACGGCGGATGTCGTTATCGCCGTCGTAGGCGACGGCGAATTTGATCGCCTTGAACGGCTTCATGTATTCGAAAATCGCCAGCAGGTACTCGTCGAAATCCGTGAATTCGCGCCCGAGGAACGCGAAGGCGTCGTTGCCGTTATGATCCGCCTCGCCGGGCTTGACGCACACGGCGAACATGTTGCAACGGAGCACCGGCTCGAACAGTTGTCGCCGTCCGAGGTCGTCGCCAGGCCGTTGATAGCGGTCGAGCAGGATCCGCTCGTAGCCACACCGTTCTTCGAGAATGCGAATCGGCCATGAGGGATCGCGATGGGCCTGTTCGACGCGTCGCGAAAGTTCGTCGAAATTCGCCGCCGTAAACGGCAGGCCGTACAGTTCCTCGATGCCCGCCCGCAGCCAGCGAACATAGGTATTGCACCCGTTCCGTAATACATAGGTTTCCGCCTGCGCCGCGGTGTTCGGCGTGGTGTCCATCCATCGGCAGTAACTGTTGTTCAGCACGCCCGGCAGCGTCATGCCGACATGCTCCGCCGCCGACAGATGATGGCTGTGCGAGTTCACCGGCTTGACCGTTTTGAGATACTCGATGATCTGTTGTTTTATCACGCGTTACTCTCGTTACATTTTGTCAACCGCCGCCGCCAGAATATCCATGGCCGAGCCGTAACATGCCGCGGCCTCCCGTAAAAGAACCGTTGCCTGTTCATTGCGGAGCGGATCGAGTTCCCGGGTGCCCCAGCCGATCAATGGGACAAGTTGCTTGAGAAGTTCGGCCTCTTTTTCGAAATGTTCCGCCGCCTGGATCAACAGTTCCGAAGCGTCTGGATAGTTCGGCGCGATGTCCCGCAAAAACGGACCGGCCTGCGCATGAGCGCCGGAATAGACGCCGATGCAATACATGTCGCCATGGCTTCGCTTGTAATCGGATTTGGCGAAATCGTCCGCCCATCGTTGATACGCGGCCTTGCCTTGCAGGATCACCCACGCGCCGCTGCCGAGTTTGTCCGTGTTTTCTGCGTCGTTCGCGTGGCGGATCGCTTCCTTGATCGCGGCGATTTCGGCGGCCCGTTTGTCCAATGTGCCGGAACCTTTCGCGATGACGATGGCCATGACGCCGTGCGAAGCCATGGTGTTTAATGTGTTGTTCCATGGTTTTTTCTGATACTCGGCATGGGTGATATAGGCGCCCCGGCCATGGAAAACTTTTTCGTTGTCGTCGTACCCGGTCACGATATCCCATTCGCACATGGTGAACGCATCCCAGACCAGAACGGGAACCCCGTTGTCGATCGACACGCGGATGGCGTCGATCGCCTTTTCCAACGCCCCTTCTTTATTCGCGTCGTCGTACGGAAATTCTATATAGTCATAACCGAGAAGTGTAATCAACTGTTGCGGGGACATCGCGAGCGAGCAGGTCGGCGCGCACGGACAAATGCCGCCGATACGAAATGCCGAGCCGGCGATACCGTGGAAATATCCCGCCGAAAAGGTCTCGCCCATCGAGTTCAACGCCAGGCGCAAGGCTTCGAAATTCGTTTCGTTTACTTCGTAATTGGAAATACCGTTCACAATTTTCATCTTGTTTTCCCCTCGTGTGGTTGCTGTGGTTGTCGCGGCCGCGAGATCGGTTTGCCGCGCTGCCGGCGTCGTGTTCGTGTCGGCTGGAGGTTTCGAGCAACACGGGGCGGCTGCGTGGTTGCCCGGTTGTGTTGTCGGCGCGGGTTGCGAATCCCGGCACGCCGTGGTCATGCCGATGGTTGTCACAATCGCCATCGAGGCCACAACATTTCTGAGCGTTTCGCCGCACGATGTCGTTTTCGCCTTGTCGTTCATTTCTGGAGTCATTTGCGTGCCCTTTTGTCTGATGGGTTTTACGTCTGTTAGGATGATATTCCGACAACACATCCATGGCAACGAAAAAATATACTTTTTCGCATTTTGTTTGGCTGTCGATTTCTGGTGTCCGTGTCAACGAACGTTTTGCTTTACCCAACATCCTACAGCGCAAAATGGCAAGCCATATGTTCGGTGATGCGAATTCTCCTCACCACGTCATTGGCGGGAGGACTTCTTTCTGTCGTTCGCACATTTCATTGATGAGCGCGACAGCGTTGTGATAGTTGGACACGGTCGGGTCCAGCAGCAACGCCTGCAACAGTTTGTTGCGCGACTGTTCGGCGACGGCTTCGGTGATCAGTCGTTGGATGGTGCCCTGGGTGTTGAGCATGGCCGAGACGGCGGGCGGGAGCGGGTCGCATGGTTCGGGGTGGACGCCTTTGCCGTCGATGAGGGCGGGTAGTTCGATCACCATGTCCGGCAGCAGGCTGGGGGCGTAGCCCTTGTTGGGCACGTTAACCGAGCCGATCGTCGTGGGCACGTCGAAGAACTTCGCCTCGGCGATGGGGATGGCGTATTCACCGGAGCGCCGCGGTTCGCGTGTGTCAGCGTCGAGGGGGTTGTGGCGCGGCGCATTCTTCGCGGGTTCCGGGAAGAGCGGCTGATTGGTCGGGTCGCCCGAGATCGAATAGATGAACTGCCCGCAGGGGTCTGTGTGCACGGGGTCGTGGTAGAACTGCATGGCCGAGCTGGCGAGAAACGCGTCGGACCAGGCGATGTATTCGCCGCAATGGTTGGTGCCGGGGTACGACCACAGGCCGTAGGTGCGGAGCATGATGCGGGCGAGGGCGTATTCCTCCCAGTGGGCCAGCGAGTTGGCTTGCCGCTCGCGTTCGCGGAGCCGCGGGTACAGATCCTCGCCGGTTTCCTTGTCCCAGATTCGCGTGAACCAGCCGAAATGGTTGATGCCCACCGGCGAGGCGCCGATGCGCGCCTTCGGCATGCCCAGGAACAGCGCGAGCTGGTCGAAGCCCATCTGCTCGCCGTGGCAGAGTCCGACGGCTTTGATTTTCGTCAGCCGGCTGACGCCTTCGACGAGTTTGGCTTCGGGGTTGGAGTAGTTGAGCATCAGGGCATCGGGACAGCCTTTTTCCATGGCGCGGGCGATTTCGAGCAGGGGCGGGAGATTTCGTAACGCGTGGAACATGCCGCCAGGCCCGCCGTTTTCGCCGAAAATCTGCCGGAATCCGTAGCGGCGCGGAATGTGGAAATCCATCGCCCAGTAGGCAAAGCGGCCTTTGTCGATGGCGGTGACAACGAAGTCGGCGCCGTCGACCGCCGCGGCCAGGTCGGTGGATGCGTGAACGGTGACGTGTTTCCGCCCCAGTTTCACGGCCATGTTTTCGGCAAACGTTTTGGTGGCCCCCAGCGACTCCGGGCGAATGTCCATGAGATAAATCTCAACGGCCACCTCCGCGAAACGGTCGCTCATCAGAATATCCACAACCGTGCCCGGACAAAAACTCGCACTACCGGCGCCGATGAGGGCGAACTTGGCTTTCCGCATGAGATGCTCCTAAATTGGTGCCCGGATTTTACCAACACGTACAGAAAATCAAGTGGAAATTGGTCGAATTGGGTGTAAGTGGGTGTACAATCGGGTGTGTGGCCATGCTCGACGACATACAGATAACGCCGAAGATACTCCGGTTCATCGCGGAGATCGACGAGTTCAAGGGCGCTTGGCGTGCCTTGGGGACGCTGGCTCCTGAACGCTTGCTGGCGTTGCGACGGGTCGCCTCCATCGAAAGCATCGGTTCCTCCACCCGCATTGAAGGCGCCAAGCTTTCCGACCGCCAGGTGGAGCGGCTGCTGCCCCATCTGTCCGCCACCTCGTTCGCTTCCCGTGACGAACAGGAGGTGGTCGGATATGCCCGCGTCATGGAAACCGTCTTCGAGTCGTGGGAGTCCATCACGCTGACCGAAAATCATATTCGCCAACTGCACCGCGATCTGCTTCGCCACAGCGAGAAGGACATCCGCCATCGCGGCCAATATAAAACTGCGCCGAACCACGTCGTTGCCTTCGCTCCCGACGGTCATGCCGTGGGGGTGGTGTTCGAGACCGCCACGCCGTTCGACACACCCCGTCGGATGCGGGAACTGGTGGAATGGACTCGACAGGTGCTGGAATCACGCGAGCACCATCCTCTGCTGGTTATCGCCGCGTTTACCGTGGTGTTCCTTGCGATCCATCCCTTTCAGGACGGCAACGGGCGGCTTAGCCGCATCCTCACCACGTTGTTGCTGCTGCGGGCGGGCTACGTCTATGTTCCGTACAGTTCGTTGGAAAGCGTGATCGAGCGCAACAAGGAGGCGTACTATCTGGCCCTGCGACGGACGCAGACCACATTGGCCAACGACCGGCCGGACTGGGGGCCGTGGATGGCGTTTTTCCTGGAGGCGCTGCGGCGACAAACGGTGCATCTGCGGCAGAAGATTGACAGGGAGCGGCTGATACTGGAATCGCTGCCGGAACTTGCCGTCACGATTCTCGACCACGCGCGGCGGCACGGACGGGTTGGCATGGCGGAGATGATCCGCCAGACAAAGGCCAGCCGGAACACATTGAAACTACATTTCCGCCGCCTGCTGGCCGGGGGAAAACTAACCAAACACGGTGCCGGGCGCGGTGTGTGGTACTCGCTGCGCTGAGGAAATCCCCTCGTCACTTCTCGCCGCCACGCGGGGCGATGTAGTGTAAACGTTTCTGTGGCGACATTTTTTCGCCCTTGGCCCATTCCTCGGCGAAACGACGGTTTTGTGGTTTTTGCAGATCCTGCTGGAATTCGGATTCGGTGTATCGTTGCACAGAGCCGTTGCTCAGCAATACATTACGGCAGCGGTCAAAACGAAAGACGGCGGCAAGGTGGAAGGGGGCGATGTCGCAGGCGATGATGGAGGCGTCGTCATTGGGCATGTCGTAACCGTCATTGTTCTGTGGTGTACAGTAGAAATAGGAGGAGCCTTCGCGTTCGTCCCACAAGTTGTCCCGCAGGGCGGGGTCATGAGGACACATCAATCCTTTGCCCGACTGGCCGTCGCGAAGAATCGCGTTAAGGTTGGGCGGGTATTGGTTGTCGTACGATACGCGATAAAGGCCGATGGCCTTGCCCAGATTGGAAAGGTTCATGGCGCAGCCGGAGGATTTGCCCATGTCCCTGGCGCGTGCCAGCAGCAGGTTGTAGGTAAAATGAACCGGCATGGCGCTGAGGCACAGGATCAGCCACATGGCGGCACGGCACCGGGGGGCGGGTTTGAACAACAGGGGAAATGCCGACAACGGAATGGCGATCAGCGTTGCCATAAGGCCAATCCACGGGACGAAGAGCAGGAAACTCTTCGCCGCGTCAGTGGGCGAGAGGCGGCGGCTTTCGCCCGGCGCCGGTTTGATGGACGGCCATATCCGCCACAGGATGAACGCCAGCCAGGCCAGGATGACGGCTACCAATACCGCCACGCTGCCGCCGTCGATGATCCACATGAAGCCGACATACGCAACCGCCGGCGGCAGGCCGACCGCGAACAAATCAACCAACCGTCCCCAGGGCGGCCGTCCCCAGGGCGGCGGGGCGGAAACCATCCGTTTCGGCGACTGTGCTGCCGGCGGGTCTTGCGGTGGAGTGGATGTCATCGCTTTTCTCCGACGAAACGGTTATATCGCCGAATGGTCATGAAAAATGGCTCTGCCTGTTTGCGTTGTTGAATGCTGTGTGCAAACGAACGTTTCGTCGCGCACAACATTTTATAGCGCAAACAGGCAGAGCCATATCGGGAATCAGGCGAGCAGTATGGTTTATTCTTCGGGCGCTTCTTTGGCCTGCATCCAGCTGAACATTTTTCGCAGTTGTTTGCCGACGACTTCGATGGGGTGGTTTTTGTCGGCTTCGTAGAGGCGTTTGAAGTTGGGTTTGCCGTTGGCGCACTCGGCGAGCCATTCTTTGGCGAAGGTGCCGTCCTGGATTTCCTTGAGGATTTTCCGCATTTCGGCGCGGGTCTGCTCGGTGACCAGCCGCGGGCCTCGGGTCAGGTCGCCGTACTCGGCCGTGTTGGAGACGCTGTAGCGCATGTAGTCGATGCCGCCCTCGGACATCAGCTTGATGATCAGCAGCAGCTCGTGCAGCACTTCGAAGTACGCGATTTCGGGCTGATAGCCGGCCTCGGTGAGCGTCTCGAAGCCTTGTTTGACCAGCGCGGTCAGCCCGCCGCAGAGAACGGCCTGTTCGCCGAAGAGGTCGGTTTCGGTCTCTTCGGTGAAGGTGGTCTCGATGATGCCCGCGCGGCCGCCGCCGACGCCGATGCCCCACGCCAGGGCCGTCTCGAAGGCCTTGCCGGTTTCGTTTTTCTCGATGGCGATCAGGCAGGGCACGCCTTGACCTGCCTTGAAGCAGTCGCGGACGGTATGGCCTGGGCCTTTGGGGGCGATCATGACGACGTCGATGCCCGCCGGCGGGACGATCGCGCCGAAGCGGATGTTGAACCCGTGGCAGAAACCGAGCGTTTTGCCGGGGGTGAGGTTGGCTTCCATCTCGGCCTTGTAGACCTTGGCCTGGAGTTCGTCGGGCAGCACGGTGATGATGAGGTCGCCCTGTTTGGTCGCCTCGGCGGCGGAGACGGGCTTGAAGCCGTCCTTGACGGCCTGGTTGTAGTTGTTCGTGCCCGGCAGCTCCGCGACGATCACTTTGATGCCGCTGTCGCGCAGGTTCTGGGCGTGCGCGTGCCCCTGGCTGCCATAGCCGATCACCGCGACCGTCTTGCCCTGAAGCGGCGCCAGCGAGCCATCCTTGTCATAGAAAATTTTCAGTGCCATTGTTTCGCTCCTTATTCTGGTGAATGCGAACCGATAACTGTACCCGCACAGCCATGGCGGCGTCAACGGTTAATGCTTTCGTCGTCGGTCGGCCGATGATGTAACGTACGTCGTGTGGTCGGGTTGTACACGGATTTTTCATAGCAAGGACGTGGACACATGAAGCGAAAATTAACACACCGAAAACCTTCGCATGGTTCGCATGCCGCCGTGGAACGGACGCCTGCGGCGTCGGAACAGGAATTGGCCACGCCATCCACGCCGTCGGCCCCGGCGGCGGAAACCTCCAGCGGGCCTGCCTTTGCCAGCGAGCCGATGCTGTTTGAAATTTCATGGGAAGTCTGCCAGCAGGTGGGCGGGATTTACACCGTCATCCGGTCGAAGGTGCCCGGCATGATCGAGCGGTGGGGGCGGCGATACTGTTTGATCGGCCCGTACAATCCCGAGTCCGCCGCGTCGGAATTTGAGGAAGGCCATCCCACCGGGCGGATTGCCGAGGCCCTGCGCGCCCTGGCCGACCAGGGCATCCGGGCGCATTACGGCACGTGGCTGATCACGGGCAGGCCGCAGGTGATTCTCATCGAGCCATGGAGCCTCTTCGATCGGCTGGGGCGGGTCAAGTATTTCCTGTGGGATCATCACGGCATCCCCACACCGGCGGAGGATCCGCTCCTCAACGGCGTGCTGGCGTTTGGCCACGGCGTGGAGCAGTTTTTCCGCTGCCTGACGGCCCAGAACACGCTCCGCCGCCCCGTGATCGCCCACTTCCACGAATGGATGGCCGGCTCGTGCATCCCCGAACTCCGACGCGACCACATCGACGTCGCCATCGTCTTCACCACGCATGCGACCATGCTCGGACGATACCTGGCCATGAACGACCCGTGGTTCTACGACCACGTCCCGTTCGTCGATTGGCAAAAAGAAGCTCGCCACTTCAACATCGAAGCCCAGGTCCGTATCGAGCGGGCGGCCGCCCACGGCGCCCACGTCTTCACCACCCTCAGCGACATCACCGCCTACGAATGCCAGCACCTGCTCGGTCGAGGCCCCGATCTGCTGCTGCCCAACGGCCTGAATATCGAACGATTCACCGCGATGCACGAGTTCCAGAACCTCCACCGCGAATACAAGGAACGCATTCATCGCTTCGTGATGGCGCATTTTTTCCCCAGCTACACGTTCGATCTCGACCGCACGATGTATTTCTTCACCTCCGGACGATACGAGTATCGCAACAAGGGGTTCGATTTGACGATCGAGGCGTTGGCGAGGCTCAATCATCGCCTCAAGCACGCGCGAAGCGACCGCACGATCGTGTTTTTCCTCGTCAGCAAGAGGCCGTTCCGCTCGGTCAATCCCGACGTCCTCAGCAGCCAGGCGATTCTGGAAGAGATCCGCCAGACGTGCAATTCCATCAAGGAGCAGGTGGCCGAGAATCTGTTCCATTCCACGGCCTTGGGGCAGACGCCGCGGTTCGACGACCTGGTGGACGATTACTGGCGGCTTCGGCTGCGACGCACGATGCAGGCATGGAAACGCCGTCGCCTGCCCGCCATCGTCACGCACGATCTCGTCGACGACACGCATGACGAGGTGTTGCAGCAACTGCGAAGTTACGGCCTGATCAACTCGCCGCACGATCCGGTGAAGTTCGTGTACCATCCCGATTTCATCACGGTGACGAGTCCGTTGTTCGGCATGGATTACGATCAGTTCGTTCGCGGGTGCCACCTGGGCGTTTTTCCGAGCTATTATGAGCCGTGGGGCTACACGCCGCCCGAGTGTGTCGCCCGTGGCGTGCCCGCCGTCACCAGCGACCTGGCGGGATTTGGCACGTACCTGATGCAGCACATGGCCGACTATCAACAGCACGGCATGTACGTGGTGCATCGCCGCTACAAGAGCTGGGACGAATCCGCCAACGAACTGACGAACTGGCTGTATGACTTCACGCAACTCGAACGCCGCGATCGCATCAGCCTGCGAAACAACGTCGAAAGCACCAGCGAACGTTTCGACTGGAGCAACCTCCTCCGCCACTACGACCACGCGTACGATATGGTACGGCAGCGGACAGGCAAGTGAGGGGGGCAAGGCTGCAGCCTACAGTCTTTTCGCGAAAAAACGGGGAATTAAGATGCGATCGCCCTGCATTTGCATCACTAGCCTATTGCAGGCTATGCTTTTTCCGGCGATACTGACGGGGTTGAAGGGAGCATGGGAGTTCCCTTGCGTCCGTCGTGGCATGGATGTTGCGTTCGCAAGCCGGCATGTGCGGCAAACTTGCGGCGCGTTACCATCGTAGAAAAACCATTATGATTCCAGTCATCGGCAAGCTGTTTTTAAAACTGCTCGGCGGCTCCCGCAACGAGCGGATCGTGAAAAGTCGGATGAAGTTCGTGCTCGAGCAGGTCAACCCGCTCGAGCCGACCGTGCAGGCCATGAGCGACGAGCAGCTCCGCGCCCGCAGCCTGGAGTTGCGAAAACTCCGCGCCGAGGGCACGGTGCGTCGTGACGACATCAGGGCCGAGGCGTTCGCCCTTATCCGCGAAGCCAGCCGACGTGCCCGTAACCACCGCCACTTCGACGTCCAACTCGTGGCCGCCCAGATCCTCGACGAAGGCTGGATCAGCGAAGCCTCCACCGGCGAAGGCAAAACCATCGCGTGTTACCCTGCCATTTACATGGCCGTGCTGGACGGGCTGAAGGCGCACGTCGTGACCACCAACGATTACCTGGTGCAGCGCGACGCGGAATTCGCCGCGCCGATTTTCGAATTGCTGGGCGTGTCGGTGGGGTTCATCACGTCGGCGATGCCCGCCTACGGCGGCGCGGGCGTTCGCAAGGACGCCTATCAGCGCGACGTGATTTACGGCATGAACAGCGAGTTCGGCTTCGATTACCTTCGCGATAACACCAAAAGCTCCACCGAGGAGCAGGTGCAGACCAGCCTGGATTTCGCCATCATCGACGAAGTGGACTCGATCCTGATCGACGAAGCCCGCACGCCGCTGATCATCTCCGGCCCGGCCCGCGGCGACGCCGAACGCTTCCGCAAAGCCGATGCCGTCGCGCGAGAACTGGTCGGACGAAACCGCGCGTGGGAAAACGCCAACAACCGCGTCGAAGCCCTCAAACGCGAAATCAAGAGCCTCCAGGGTGAACTGCACAAAGGCGACGCCGAGACCGTCCGCAAGCGGCTCGCCAAGGCGCACGAGCAGATGGACCAGGCCGAGGCGGATCAAAACGCCTGCGTGAGGCACTACGAGGTGGAGCGCGACAAAAAGGCCGCCCACCTGACGCACGAGGGCGTGACGGTCGCGCAGGAAATCGCGGGCGTCGGCAGTTTCTACGTGGGCACGAACATGGAATGGCCGCACCTGATGGAGAACGCGCTGCGCGCCCACGTGGTGTACGAACGCGACGTGGATTACGTCGTGCAGAACGGCGAGATCGTGATCGTCGACACGTTCACGGGGCGGTTGATGGAGGGCCGGCAGTGGTCCGACGGGCTGCACCAGGCCGTCGAGGCGAAGGAACGCGTCAAGGTCAAGGAAGAGACGCAGACCATCGCGACGGTGACGATTCAGAATTATTTCAAGATGTACAAAAAGCTGGCGGGCATGACCGGCACGGCCATGACCGAGGCGAATGAGTTCATGAAGATTTACAAGCTGGACGTCGGCGCGGTGCCGACGCACCGGCCTGTGAATCGCGTGGACCACAACGACAAAATTTACGCGACGGTGGACGACAAGTTCAACGCGATTGTCGAGGAGGTTCACGAGTACAGTTCAGCCGGCCGGCCCGTGCTGGTGGGCACGACGAGCGTGGAGAAGAGCGAGCGGCTCAGCCAGGCGCTGACGCGGCGGTACGGCATCGAGCACGAGGTGCTCAACGCCAGGCCGGAGAACGTCGCGCGCGAGTCGGACATCGTCGCCAAGGCCGGGCAGCAGCACCCGCTCAAGTCCGGCAGCACGCAGATGGTCGGCAACGTGACGATCGCGACGAACATGGCCGGTCGCGGCACGGACATCAAGCTCGCGCCCGCCGTCGTGTGGGCCCATTGCAAGGTTCCGCCCGCGGAAAAACTCGCCGAACTCGGCGTCAAGGCCGAATCGCTCTTCCCGACCGGCACGACGAAATGCTGCATCCGCTGTCCGCAGTACAACGCGGCCACCAGGTGCGCCCACTGCTTCAAACCCAAACTGGACGACGCGTTTCCCGACCGGGGCCGAACCGAGTGCTGCGCTCGCGTGCCGTGCGGGCTGCACATTGTCGGCACGGAGCGTCACGAGGCGCGGCGTATCGACAACCAGCTCCGAGGCCGCGCGGGCCGGCAGGGCGATCCCGGTTCGAGTCGCTTCTTCCTGTCGCTGCGTGACGATCTGATGTCGATCTTCGCGGGCGAGGCGACGTTGAAACTGATGGGCCGGCTGGGGCTTGTCGGCAGCGAGTCGATCGAGCACGGCATGGTGTCGCGAGGCATCGCCAAGGCGCAGAAGAAAGTCGAGGAACGTAACTTCGAAATCCGCAAAAACCTGCTGGATTACGACGAAGTGATGGATTACCAGCGGCACGCGTTCTATCGGCAGCGGCAGCAGATTCTTCACGGCCTCGGGCTGGACACGATGGTCCGCGAGATGCTCGACAAGGTGATCGACGACGCGACGGCGGAGTATCTCGGTGGGCGGTACGCGTCGAAGCAGTTGGCCGAGTGGGCGCGCAACACGTTGCAGATGGCCGTGCGCGACGACCAGTTGAAATTCGAGGGTCCCGAGGACGAGCCCCGGCTGGACGCGCAGCTTCGCACCAGCGCGAAGGAGGAAGCCGGCGCCGTCATCAACATGACGCTGGGCGAGTACATGGACGAGGAGACGCCCGCCGAGGAGTGGGACGTCAAGGGGATGGCGTCGTGGGCGATGTCGCGGTTCGGCGTGAATGTGTCACAGGCGAAGCTTCGCGGCATGCAGCCCGACGAGGTGGAGGCGATGCTCAGCGAGGCCGCGTCGGAACGCATCGACGCGATGGACCTCTCGGGCATGGAGCCGTATCTCGACCCGGCCTATTCGCAGCGGATGTTGGCGAAATGGGCGACGGACCATTTCGGCGTCGAAGTCAAGAGCGAGGAACTTGGCGAGGAAGGCCTGGCCACGCCGGAGACGGCCGGGGCGGCGCTTCGCAAGGTCGTTGCCACCATGTATCACCGGCTGGAAGTGAACTGCCCGGTGGAGTTCATCCTGGAGCGGACGCTCGGCGCGGCGGGCGCCGACAGCGCGTACGCGCTGGAGGCCTTGGCGCAGTGGGCCAACAGCAAATTCGACGCGGGGTTCTCGGCCGAGACGCTCAAGGACCGCAAGGTCGAGGATGTCGCGAAAGAATTGCAGGAGTTAAGCGAGCGGTGGTCGAAGGACGAGACGATCGAGCAGGCGGTTCGGACGGCGGTGGGGAATCATCCGAAGGTGGACAAGGCCGTCGAGTTCGCCAAGGCGCGGTTCGACACGGAGCTGGACGCGGCGACGCTGGGCGAGGACACGTTCGGTGTGCTGGTACGGGCGGGCAGGCAGTTTATCCGCCGCGAGGTGACGGAACTGGAGCGGTTCGTGCTGTTGCAGATTTTCGACACGGCCTGGGTGGATCACCTGCTGGCGATGGATCAGTTGCGTTCGGGCATCGGCCTGCGGGGGTATGCCGAGCGTGACCCGCGCGTGGCGTTCAAGAGCGAAGGCTCGTCGATGTTCCAGGAGATGTTCCGCGTCATTCGCGACAAAGTGACGGACATGATTTTCAAGATCCGCATCCGCGCCGGCGAGCGCGTGCGGAATGTCTACAACGTTTCCAGCCAGGTGCATCAGCAGTTGCAGGGGTACGATCACCTGTCGCAAAACCTGGCCGAGCAGGCCGCCGCCAGCACCGCGCCGGCCAAACTGGAACCCATTCGTCGCGACGAACCGAAAGTCGGCCGAAACGACCCCTGCCCGTGCGGCAGTGGGAAGAAGTACAAACAGTGTCACGGAAAAGATGCATGAGAGGCAGGCTGGCCGACATTCACAAAATCAAAAAACGCGCCGCGGCGATTTCGGTGGTCTCCAACACCTGCCTCGTCGTGTTCAAACTTGTCGTGGGCGTGATGATCGGATCGGTCGCGATCATCTCCGAAGCCATCCATTCCGCCATGGATCTCATCGCCGCCGTCATCGCGCTGTTCGCCGTCAAGGCCAGCGCAAAACCCGCCGACGAGGATCACACGTTCGGGCATGAAAAAGTGGAAAATCTCTCCGGCGCGATCGAGGCGCTGCTGATTTTCGTCGCGGCCGGCTGGATCATCTACGAGGCCGCCCACCGCATCGGCAACCCCACCGGCGAGGGCGTCTCCGCGCCGCTGGCGGGCGTGGCCGTCATGGGCATTTCCGCCCTGGTCAACTGGCGAGTGAGTGCCAACCTCTTCCGCGTCGGGCGGAAAACCGACAGCATCGCCCTCCAGGCCGACGCGTGGCACCTCCGCACCGACGTGTGGACTTCCCTTGGCGTCATGGGGGGCCTGGCGCTGATCTTCCTCGGCGGCTTCGTGATCGACCTGCTGCCCATCGACGACAAACAGCACTGGCGGAACCAACTCCATTGGATCGACCCGATTGCCGCCATCGTGGTGGCGGTGTTCATCCTGCGGGCGGCCTGGGACCTCACCGTCAAATCCACGCGCGACCTCACCGACCGCAACCTGCCCAAGGACGAAGTTGCCTGGATCCGCGAACTGCTCATCAAGCACGCGCCGGCGGTGCACGGCTTCCACAAAATCCGCACGCGAAAAGCGGGCAGCCGACGCTTCGTCGATTTCCACATCTGGGTCGAACCCAACATGACCGTCGAGGAAAGCCACCGCCTCTGCCACCACCTCGCCGGCGACATCGAAGACCACTTCGATCCCTGCAACGTCATCGTCCACGTCGAACCCTGCCACGGTAACTGCGAATTCGGGAAACACGAATGACCACGCGTTTATCCTCCGGTGGAATCATCGCCAACTACCGCTGTCCCGCCGCGTGCGGCCACTGCCTGTACGGCTGTTCGCCGTCTGCGGAGCCGGGCTACATGGACGAACCGACTGCCGTCCGCGTTTGCGGCCAACTGCGGCGGCTTGGCTGTCCCGGCGTGCACATCGGCGGCGGCGAGCCGTTCCTGAACGTCGACGGACTGGTGACGTTGTGCCAAGCGATTATCGCGAGCGGCCTGTCGCTGGAGTACATCGAAACCAACGGCGCGTGGATCACCGGCGACGACGCGCGCGACCGGCGGAACCTGGCTACCGTGACGCGCGCCGGCGGCGGGGCGCCGATCATGGTCTCCGCGGATCCGTTTCACGTGGAATTCGTCCCGTTCTGGAAGCCGAAAAAACTGATCCGGCTGCTGGAAGAAACCGGCGTGTCGTATTTCGTATGGCAACAACGGTATCTGCCATTGCTGAGCAAACTCGACCCGATGAAAACCTACACTGGGGCGGCGATGGCGGAAGTTCTCGGCCATGACGTCATCAGCCAATGTGCGAGCGAATACGGCATGCGATTCAATGGACGGGCGTTGAATCTGCACAGAAAATTCGGCAAGAAAAAACCAGCCAGTGAATGGCTGCAACCGTGCGGAGAATTGCGAAACACCAGCCATTTCCACGTGGACTACCTGGGTTGCTACGTCCCGCCCGGCTGCACGGGCATGGGGATTTTGATCGACGACCTGGACGTGATTTTGAGGAATTGGGATAAACCACTCGACCCGATGAACTACCCGGTGCTGTCACGCCTTCTCGCGGGTGGCACGGGCAGCCTGCTGAGTTACGCGCGAACGTTCGGTTATGAGCCCGACCCGGCAGGCTATGTTTCCAAGTGCGATCTCTGCTTTCACATCCGCAAGTTTCTGTTCCATCACGCCCGTCCGACACCCCCGGACCTGACGCCGGGGAGTTTTTACAACCAAAACTATTGATGAGCGGATCGCGTTCGTATGCGGCGAACGTTTCGCGGGGGCTTGCCTCTTTGCGCTACAGGACGTTCCTGTCGGTTGGGCATGTGTATGTCATTTTGTTGAAAATAATATTGACATTTGTAAAAATCATGTCAATAATTTTAAGTAACTATGAAACGAATGCCAACAACCTGTCCGAGTTGCGCGGGAAAGCTTTCGGTCAAGCGTCTTCGATGCGAAGCCTGTGAAACGGAAGTCGAAGGACTGTACTCGCTGCCCGCGCTGGCGAATCTGGATCACGAGGAGCAGGAGTTCATCCTCAAATTCATCCAGGCCAGCGGCAGTCTGAAAGCGATGGCCGACCACATGAACCTCAGCTATCCGACGGTGCGAAGCCTCCTGGACGCGATTATCGAAAAACTCAACGAGAAAAAATCCTCCCCGAATAAGAAAGATAAAAAATGACTTCGGCAAATCCCCACGAAGAATTGGCCACGCCCAGCCGCTATAGAATCACGACGCTGTTGTTCAACCCGTTTCACTACGTCGCGGGCGGCAAGGCGCTGCTCATTGGGCTGGCCGTCATTTTGTTCATCGGCTGGCTTGGTTCGTTGAAAAACATTCATTTCAACGGTGTGCTCAGCCTGCATGTGCTGCACCTGACGTTTCCGTTGTGGGCATTCCTGGCCGAGGGCGTCATCGCGTGGGTGAGCATGGCCGTGCTGCTGCTGATCGCCGGGAAAATTTTTTCGAAGACGTCTTTCCGCGCGATCGACGTGTTTGGCACGCAGGCGTTGGCACGCTGGCCGTCGCTGTTTACGGGGCTGCTCCTGTTCGTGTCGGCCGATGCGCTCATGCGGCTTGGCGATCGCAAGGTGCAGCAGATCCGGCATCCCGAGGCGGCCATCGACAGCAGCGTGATGGACATCGTGGTGGTCGTGCTCGTTGTTATCGTCGGCATTTCGCTCGTCTGCTGGATGGTGTACCTGATGTACAAGGGCTACAGTGTCTCCTGCAACATCAAGGGAGGCAGGGCGATCGGCACGTTCATCGTCGCGTTGATATTGGCTGAACTGTTGGCGCAGGGCGGTTTCCAGGGACTCATGGCCGTGACGCAGCAACATATAACGCCGCCGGCGATGACGGCGTCGCAGACGGCCGCGCCGGCGATGGAGTCTCTGCAACAATCCGGTGAGCAGTTTGTCGATCTGTTGGTCCGGGAAGATTTCGATGCCGCCGTCGCGCAGTTCCACCCCGTCATGAAAAAAGGCCTGTCGGAACCCGCGTTGCGCAAGGCATGGCGGGATTTGATGACACAATGCGGCCCGTATCAAAAACAACTCGGCAGCCGCACCGCCACGCAGGGCGACTACCGCGTTGCCTTCGTGACGTGCCAGTTCGAACGCGCTACCGTCGATGTGAAAATCGTCTTTGACGCCAACGATCAAATCACCGGCCTGTGGTTTCAATAAAGGAAAACGCCATGCGAATCCTGTTTTTGCTTCTCTGCCTGGCGAACATCGCGGTGGCGGTCGGGATGATCTGGTGGATGCCCGATCCGATGGCGACGCATTTCGGCCCCGATAACCAAGCCGACGATTTCATGTCGCCTGCCGGCTACGTCGTCTTTTTCAGCGGTCTGGTCGTGTTCTTTGCCGGCCTCTTTCTGTGCATACCGTGGCTGATGCGTGTGCTGCCGGTGTCGGCGTTCAACATGCCCAATCGCGATTTTTGGATGAACCAGGCGAACCGGCCCCGGACCCTTCGCCGCGTCGAGGTCTACATGGACTCGCTCGGCATCGCGATGATGCTCCTGTTCCTGCTGCTTCAGTGGCTGACGTTCCACGCCAACCGGACGGACCCGCCGCAACTCATCATGCCCATATTCTGGTGTGGCCTTGCGGGCTTCCTCGCCGCGATGACGGTGTTGACCGTTCGGATTTTCCTGTCGTTTCGGCTGCCGAAAAAATCGGGAGAGGAACACGACGGGCATGCACAGCAGCCGTAAAGGAGACTACATGCCCGTCCGGCGACAATAATCAAAAAGGGGCATTGGCCAAAACCACGATCATCTTCGGAGAGGCGCAATGACGACGGATTCTCGCAAAAAAGCCTATGTATTTATCGTCATTACATTGATTTTATCCTACGCGGCCGGCTTGGCTGGGTGGATGTTGACACGCCAGCAGGGGGGCCGATTATCTGTCGGCTTCCTCATGGGGTATATGTTCATTCCCATGATCGTCGCAATCGTCTTGCAGGTTTTCATCTACAAGGAGCCTCTTCGAACGCTCGGTGTGACATGGAAATTCAATCGCTGGTTTGTGATCGGTTGGCTATGCCCGTTGTTTCTCTCGTTGGCCTCTCTTGGCGCGAGCAGCTTGGTCCCAGGCGTCCATTTTTCTCCTTCATCGGCCCTGATGGATCCACAGCCCAGTCCGATACCTGAACCCGAAACAGGCCAAGCCGTCGATGCCATGCAACATTGGCCACCTTGGGCCATCCTTGTCTTTGCCCTCGCCTTTGGACTTGTGGCGGGGGCCACCGTTAACGCCATCGCGGGTTTCGGTGAAGAATTGGGTTGGCGCGGCTTTCTCTATCATCACCTGGAGTCGATGGGATTTTGGAAATCGAGTTATGTGATTGGACTGGTCTGGGGCGTCTGGCATGCGCCAATCATTCTTCAGGGACACAATTACCCGGATTACCCTGTTGCGGGTGTTTTTATGATGATCGCCCAGATGGTGCTGCTGTCTCCGTTGTTCACATATATTCGCATACGGTCGCAGTCCGTCATCGCCCCGGCGATCATGCATGGAACCATCAACGGAACCTATGGAGCATCCACACTGTTCATAATGGGCGGCACGGATCTCACGACAGGCGCGATGGGGTTGCCTGGCTTGATCATTCTCGGCATGCTCAACGTGGCCTTGTTCCTGTTGACGCGTAAGCGCACAAAGAAACACATGGTGTCGTGAACCGCTTAGCGTCTTCACTCTGAGTGCTCTGTGTCTTTGTGGTAAAAAACGATTTGCCCTTTACATGGCGTCCGCGATCCCATCCGCCAGCGCCTCGCGGAGCGGGTCGAAATCGGCGCTGCCGGCGAAGCCGATGTGTGCGTGGCGGCACCAGCCGTCGGCGTACTCAAATTTGCCCGACTGCTGTCCGACTTCGCTGGCCATGCGGCGCGCGGTGAGGAGATAACTGTCGTAGCCCTGGCTGGCGTCGAGCCATTCCTTCTGGCTGCGGTGGCAGGCGAGGGCGGCGAGTTTTTCTTCCATGGCCGAGGCGATGTCCACGTAGAAATCCGCGCGGACCGGGCGGCGGAGTTGATCCGCCAGGCCCATCGGCATGGCGTGGTAGACGGCCAGTTCATTCAGCACCGGCGCCACGGGCGGGAGCGTGGCGAAGTTCCGCATGTTTCGGCAGAACGCCGCCGTCACGCCCAGCCGCGACGTGTTGACGTGATCCTCCATGTAATCGTGCGGATGCGGCAGCAGCAACACGCTGGGCCGGACCTGCCGAACGACCGCGCACAGCCGGGCCACCAGCGACGGCTCGTAGTAGATCATCAAATCGTCCACGAGCGGCGGATGGTACGTCGCGCCGAGTTTCGCCGCCGCCTCGGCAGCCTCCGCCGTCCGGGCGGCCACGATCGCGTCGCGGTCCATCACCGTCGTGCCGCACGAACCGTTGGCCAGCGTCATGTAATGCAGCGCCCATCCGCGCTGCCGCAACAGCACCATCGTGCCGGCCATCATGAACTCCACGTCATCAGGATGTGCGACGACCGCGAATGCCGTTGGATTATTTTGTGCCATATGGGGTTCCTATTCCGGCTCTTCTAACTCACCGGAGACTTCAAGCCCGCCGCCGTCGCCTCGGCCCAGGAGTTGAATTTTTTTCTCCGCCTGATCCAGGATGGCCCGGCACTGCTTGATCAAGTCGATGCCCAGGCCGTACTGCTCGATCGACTCTTCGAGCGAGACCTTGCCCTCCTCGATCTGCGTGACGATTTTTTCGAGGCGGTCAAGGGCGTCTTCGAATTTCAGCGATTTTGCGTTAATGGGGTCCATAGGGTTTTCCACGCGAATGGCGTCCGTCATTTCTTGGGCCTGCGGCGACGTTTTGCTGGCTGGCGTTTAGCCTCTTTTTGCCGTTGCATGATCGAATCCCACACTTCGGTTTCATCAAGCGGGTCGGCGATCATGTTTGTGTCCTCAGTGGCCGTTGTCAATCAAACAATCCCGGTCCGCTTTCTTGTGGTTTCGTTTTTCGCTTTGTCATTGTCGGCAGTGCCGCCATGGGTTTTCGCGTCGCTTCGCCGTCCACCACGCTGCGGAACGTGCCGTCGGTTACTTCGGTGTGGACCGATTGGCCTGGCGTCACGCTGGCGGCTTGTCGAATGATATCACCATTTTCGTTCCGCGTCACGCTGAAGCCTCGCCGCAGGATGCTGCGGTGGCTTAGGGCTTCCAGATGCCGGGCCGTCGCGTCGACCTGTTGACGGGCCAAGGCCAGGCGGTGTCGCGGGTGCGCCGTCTCCAGCCGGGCGGCGAGGGCGGACAGCGTGTCGCCGGCCCGTTTGCTCTGCCCGCCCAGTACCCACCGCAGACGGTGCGTCAGGTCGGCGAGTTTGCGGGCCGCGTCGGCGTGCAGCCGCGCGGGATGCAACGCCTGCAACCGCCCCTCCGGCCCGGCCAGCCGCTGCCGACGCCGGGCCACGTCGTGCCTCGCCGCCGCCGGCAGGCGATGGGCCAACTCGTCCACGCGTTGCATCGCCGACCGCAGCCGATGGGGCGGGTCGCGAAACACCACGCTTCGCAAACACGCCTCCAGCGACCGCCGCCAATAATCGAGCGACTCCCGCATGGCCCGCGACGCCCGGCCGGCCAACTGTGACACGTGACGCCGAACGTCCGCCGCGTCGGGGACGGCCAACTCCGCCGCCGCCGTCGGCGTGGCCGCCCGAACGTCCGCCACCAGGTCGGCGATGGTCACGTCGACTTCGTGCCCCACGCCGCTGATGATCGGCGTGCGGCAGGCATGGATTGCCCGCGCGACGGCCTCCTCGTTGAACGCCCACAGGTCCTCCAGGCTGCCGCCGCCGCGACCGACGATAATCGTGTCGATGCCCAGTCGCCCGGCGGAGGCGTCCATGGCTGTGATGGCGGCGGCGATGTCGGCGGCGGCGCCGTCGCCCTGCACCAGCACGGGCATGAGATACACGCCCGCGCCGGGCCAGCGGCGGGCCAGCGTGCGGCGGATGTCGCGAATGGCCGCCCCGGTCGGCGACGTGATGACGCCGACGGCCCGCGGGAATCGCGGCAGCGGCACTTTGTGGGCGGGGTCGAACAGCCCTTCGCGGGCGAGTTTTTCCTGCAACTGTCGAAAGGCCAATTCCAACGCCCCGGCCCCGCGCGGCGACATCGATTCCACGTAAAACTGCAACTGCCCGCGGGCTTCGTAGACGTCCACGCGACCGGTGACGACGACTTCCAGGCCGTCGTGGGGCGAAAACCGCAGCCGGGAGGCGGCGAAGCGAAACATGGCCGCGTTGATGCTGCCGGAGGCGTCCTTGAGGCTGAAGTACAGATGCCCGCTGGTATGGGCTTTGAAGTTGCTCAATTCGCCGACGACGGTAATCGACGCCGGCAATGCCGACGCGAGCGCGCCCTTCACGGCGGCCAGCAATGCCGAGACACTCATCGCTGCCGGTTTCGCCGCCGGCATGCTCGACGCGCCGCCATCCGGCGCAGCCGTCGTCGGCGGCGATGATGTTTTTCGCCGACCTCGCCTGGGACTCTCAGAAAACGGAAGTTCCGTCGCCATACGCGAAGGATTCTACCACATCCGGAAAGCCAGAGCGAACGCATGTGCATGCTGGCGCAAGTGGATGGTCAGGGAAATGTCATGCGTTTGCCACAGGGTGTGGTTGGATTTTCTGACACGGCGAAAAGGTCTGGTTTTCCACGGAAAACCAGACCTTTTCACCGTACCGGAAAATCCAACCACACCCTGTGCCACACCCGGCAAACACGATTACGTGAAAACACAACCGCTCTGTGGTAAAAAAAGTGTGATGACGAATACGGAATCATCTTCGCGTGAATTGGCTGCGCAGTTTTCCCTGCTGACCCCGCCAGGCCGGGGCGGGATTGCTGTGTTTGTGGTGCGGGGCGGTGGCGCGGACGCGGTGTTAACGCGGTTGTTCGCGCCATGGCCTTCGCATCGCGACGACGCGGACGGGGTGTTGCGGCTGGGACATGTCATTGACGAAACGGGCGCGGTGCTGGATGAAGCCGTTGTGGTCCGTCGCGGCGAGGCGGTGGAGATTAACATTCACGGCGGGCCTTTGGTTGCCCGCAAGGTAGCCGACGCGTTGGAGCGGCTTGGCGTGCGGCGTGCGGCGGGGGAGGCGGATGTCGCGTTGCCGGCGGCGCATCGGGCGTGGCGGAACGGTGCTGTTGGGGCGGAGTTGCTCGAATGGCTGCCGCGGACCCGCGGCGAGTTGGCGGCGCGGGCGTTGTCGTCGCAGTGGGCAGGCGGGGTGAGTCGGCTGGCGCGGGAAACGCTCGACGCCCTCACGGCCTTGGTGCCGGCCCCGCGGCGCGACGACGCGGCGGTGATTTCGCCGTTCGCGAAGTCGCTTCGCGATGCGGCGGTGCGGTTTGAGAAGATCGACGCATTGCTTCGGCCTCGCGAGATTGTGTTTGTCGGGCCGCCCAACGCGGGCAAGAGTTCGTTGGTGAACGCGTTGGTGGGCCGGGCGGTGAGCCTTGTGCACGATCAGCCGGGCACGACGCGGGACTGGGTTCGCGAGTTGGCCCTGCTGCACGGCGTGCCGGCGTATCTCACGGATACCGCCGGCCTGTGGGAACAGGCCCAGGACGTCGATGCCCAGGCCGTCGCGCGGTCGCGCGAACGCGCCCAGGCCGCCGACGTGGTCGTCCTCTGCGGCGCGGGCCGACCGCCCGACGAACCGTCATGGCTGGCCGACCGGCGAGTCGTCCGCGCGGCGCTGCAAATGGACCGCTTCACGCCCTGTGCTACGCACAACGCGGGCGAGACGCCCGCGTCACGCGAGACGGCCGTCCGCGTTTCCGCCGTGACAGGGTTTGGATTGGAACAACTGAAGCACGCGCTCGTCGATGCCTTAGGCGTTGCCGAAGTCGACCTGGCCAGCCCGGCGGCATTCACGTTGCGGCAACGGGATCTCCTCTTCGCCGCCGCGGACGCGACGGAACGATACCATCCCGCCGAGGCCGCCGCGAAGTTGCGACAACTGTTGGAAGGTGTATGACATGGGGTTTCTATATATACTGTTGGCCGTGCTCGGGATCGCGTTGCAGTTCAGTTGCGTCAAATGGTATCAATCGCGCACGGTGCATGCCTCGATGGGTTCCGCGCTCGTGGCGGAAAAAAGTTTTTTCCTCTCCATGGTCCGCAGCGTCTTCTGTATCCTGATCTTTTTTGCGATTCTCCGCGTCAATAACATCGAGTGGGCCTTCTCCGATTTTTCCCTCCGCGCCGCGATGATTATGGTTGGGCTGGCCACGGCGATCGGCTTGGCCGGCGTGATGGCGCTGTCGCGGGGCACGGTCGCAACCTATACATTGTTTATGATGCTCGGCGGCATGATGCTGCCGTTCCTGGCCGGCGTGATCTTCTGGAGCGAACCGCTGTCGATCTTTCGGGTCGCGGGATTTCTCCTGCTGGCCATGGCGTTGTACGGCCCGGTCATGGATTCGAAAAAGGCCCGGAGCACCGCCATATTTTTCTTCTTATGTTTTTGCATTTTTATGCTCAACGGCGGGATCAGCGTCATTTCGAAATATCATCAAATGGGGCCTTTTCGCGTGAACGAACTCAACTTCGTCCTGCTCGCCGAAATGATCAGCGTCCCAGTCAACGCCATATTGTGGATAATTTTCAAAACCCGTCGAGGCCGTGGCGAACGGAGAGAATCTATACAATTCGTTGGCGTTAATATAGGTATTATCGCGGCGTACGCGTTGGTGTCGGGCGTGGCGTTTCTATTGTTGCTTCGCGCCGCCGTGACGCTGGACGCGTCCGTTCTATACCCGCTGGTAACGGGTGGGACCATTATCACCAGTGCGGCGGCTGGGTATATATTCTTCCGCGAAAAACCCGGTACCTATTCCGCCGTCGGCATCCTGATTTCCGTGCTCGCGACAGGGTTGTTTCTTGTTGGCTGAATGGTGAAATCGTGCCGTTTGTTCGAGGGGGGCAAGCCAGTAGCCAATAAGTATGGCGGGATTTATTGCTTGTCACACGACTATGAGTTTTATCGTTCGTGTGTCCGTTCCCGTTTTCATTGCCGTTTCGTCCTGTGTCTCTCCATACCTATTGGCTACTGGCTATTGGCTTGTTTCTATTCTTCCTCTCCGGCGGCCTGTTTTTTCTGTTCGCCGCGTTGCATCGCGATGACGCCGGTGCGGGCCAGTTCGCGGATGCCGTACGGGCGGGCCAGGTCGATGAACGCTTCGAGTTTTTCTTCCGTGCCGCTGAGTTCCACGACCACGCTGGTGCGGGCGACGTCGACGACGCGGCCTCGGAAGAGGCCCACCAGTTGCACGATTTCGCTGCGTTTTTCCGGCGCGGAGTGAATGCGGATGAGCATCAGATCGCGTTCGACGAAATCGACGTCGGCGAAGTCGCGCACCTTGACGACGGTGACGATTTTGCCCAATTGTTTCCGCACCTGTTCCAGCACGCGGTTGTCGCCGATGACCACGATGGTCATTCGCGACTGGCCTGGGTCCTCGGTTCGGCCAACGACGAGCGAATCAATGTTGAATCCGCGCGCGGCAAACATGCCGGCGACGTGGGCAAGCACGCCGGGCTCATTCTGAACCAGGGCGCTGATGACGTGTTTCATTTCGTTCATTGTATTTATCCTTGTTAACTGGTTGACTAGTTAACTAGTTAATAAATTAACTGGTTAATTAGTTGTTGGTCGGTCGTTATTCTGGAGATTCCTCTGAACAACTAGTTAACAAGTCAACCAGTTAACTAGTTAACCCAAACGGTTCCCTCGACAAAAGGTTTATATTTACCCGGTGGTTACACAAAACCAATATGACGTCACGCCAGCGTTCCCATGAGCATCTCGTGGAGACTCTTGCCGGCGGCGACCATCGGGAAGACGTTTTCTTCGGGTTCGACCTCGACGGCGAGCACCACGGGGCCTTCGTGTTTGAGCGTCGCGTCGACCGCGTCGCGAAGTTCGGAGCGGTCCTTGATGCAGATGCCCTTGGCGCCAAAACCCTCGGCGATCATGTCGAATTTCGGACACGGGTGTGTCACGGCGGAGTACCGATGGCCGTAGAACAACTCCTGCCACTGCCGCACCATGCCCAGATAGCCGTTGTCCAGGACGACGAATTTCACGGGCAGTTTGTATTGGACGGCCGTGATGACCTCGACCATCGTCATCGAGAAACTGCCGTCGCCGTCGATGTCGATGACGGTTTTTCCCGGCGCGCCCACCTGCGCACCGATGGCGGCGGGGCAGCCGAACCCCATCGTGCCAAGCCCGCCGCTGGAGATCATCTGTCGCGGGCGGCGCCAGCCGTAGTATTGGCATGCCCACATCTGATGCTGCCCGACGCCGGTGGCGATGATCGCGTCGTGGTTGGTCATTTCACCCAGCGTGGCGATGACTTCCTGCGGCTTGATGTTGCCGGACGCGTCGTAGCGGAAGGCGTACTTCTTTTTCCATTCGGCCAGTTGGGCTAGCCAGGGCGAGCGGTCGCGGGGTTCGATGAATTCGAGCATTCGCGAGAGGATGTCCTTGGCGTCGCCGACGACGGGGATGTCCACCTCGACGTTTTTGGAGATGGAGGCCGGGTCGATGTCGATGTGGATGATCTTGGCCTTTGGCGCGAAGGTGGCGACGTTTCCGGTGACGCGGTCGTCGAACCGGGCGCCGACGGCGATGAGGCAGTCGCACTCCTGGACGGCGTAGTTGGCGGCGGCGGCGCCGTGCATGCCGAGCATTTGCAGGGCGAGCGGGTCGCTTTCGTCCACCGTGCCCAACCCCATCATCGTGGTGGTGACGGGGAGTTTTCCCTTGGCCGCGACGGCGCGGAGGGCATCGGACGCGCCGGCGATAATCACGCCGCCGCCGACGTAGAGGACCGGTCGCGTCGAGGCGTTGATGGCCTCGGCGGCCATCTTGATCTGCCGGATGTGCCCGGCCGTCCGCGGTTTGTAGCCGGGCAGGTCGACGGTGAGATCCGGTTCGGTGTCGATTTTGCTCATCGAGACGTCCGCGGGCAGGTCGATGAGCACAGGCCCCGGCCGGCCGGTCGTGGCGATGTGGAACGCCTCCCGCATGATGCGTCCGAGGTCCTCGACGCGTTTGACCATGAAGTTGTGCTTGGTGATCGGGCGCGTGATGCCGGTCATGTCGGCCTCCTGGAACGCGTCGTTGCCGATCAGGGCCGTCTTGACCTGCCCGGTGAACGCGACCATGGGGATGGAGTCCATGTAGGCGTTGGCCAGGCCGGTGACGATGTTGGTCGCGCCGGGGCCGCTGGTGACGAGCACCACGCCGGGCCGCCCCGTGACGCGGGCGTAGCCGTCGGCCATGTGCGTGGCGCCCTGCTCGTGCCGCGTGAGGAAAAATTTGATCGGCGACGAATACAGCACGTCGAAAATCGGCAGCACCATGCCGCCGGGAAATCCGAACATGACCTCCACGCCCTGCTCGAGCAGGACTTCATGAAAAATCTCGGCGCCTTTTTTCCCGATCAGGCTGGGCATCTTGTGTGGGTTCGATGGACTCATAATGTTCCTTGTGTCAGGTTCCTTGAAAATTTTGGCCGCGCAATGATACAAACAAAGCGGGCCGATGGCAAACGATTGGAGGCCGTTGGAGAAAAACGCTCGGGGAAGGGGACGCCGCCGCTACGCGCAGCGTCCCTGGCGTACAACGACGACGACACCCGCCATCCGCGCAACCGCGACGCGCCGGGACAGACCCAGCCAAGAGAACATCACGTTGTTACGGGCGGCGACCATGACATAGTATCCTATCGGCCAGTTGCGGGGGTGTCAACAGGATGGTTCGTGTGTTTGGTGGTATCATCGGGTGCGTGTCACGCTTGCAGATGGATATCGTCGCAAAGCCCAACCTGGCCACAGGCCCTGCCATTTTGCGTTGCCAGACGGTGTGTGCGACAGAACGTTTCGGTTGTCACAACGATCAACAACGCCAAATGGCAGGGCCTGTGGCCAGGTTGGGCCATCCATGAAACGACTGTACCCTTCGTGCCTCCGCATGCGCGCTACGTCAGCGTGACGACCGTTTCTTTGCCGGCGGTGGCGGTGGTGTTGGGCGTGGCGTGGTAGTCTTTTTCGCCGTCGCGGACGTGGATCGCCGTCAGCGGTAGTGTGCCTTCGATCATGTGGATCGTCAGGCGGCGGTCGGCGTCGAGTCGGACCGTGCCGAATCCGCTGGCCGTGCTGAAGAAGGTTTGGAATGGCCGGTGCGCGGTTTTTGGCGCCAGATGCAGCGTGTGGGAGACGGCCGAGTAGCGCAGGCCGCTCCAGGCGGCCAGCAGGGCGTAGCTGGCCATGGCGCGGGCGTAGTAGCTGCCGCATTCGTATTCGTTGAAGGGGTTTCGCGTTACGCCGTCGTAGCGGGCGCGGACGGCGGCGACCATCGTCATCGCCTCGGCCACCAAGCCTTCGTTCATCAAATGCGAGGCCACCTGGTACTCGATGCCCGTCCAGACCTCGTCGCTGTAGACGAACGGCAGCGTCGGCTTGCCTCCGCGAGGCCAGGTGCACAGCAGCAGCCCGGCCTCGTGGCCCATCGCGTAGCCGGGCCGCTGCGGACAGGCGTGGTCCCACAGGTCGCGTTTGAAGTTGTGTTCGAACACGGCCTTCAGGTGCGAACGGACGTGCTCGCGCGACGCCGGCGTCGCCAGGCCGTACGTGTCGGACATCCACAGGCCGATGATGCCGTCGGACAGACAGCCGCTGCCGTACTGATATGTTGGTCCCTCGGCGCGGAGCAGTTGGAGCCTCTCGGCGTTGTCGCTTGGCGTGTCGAGTAGTTTGCGGAAGGAGTTGTCCCGCAGCTCCCGCCACATGACGTTCTGTTGGTAGTACTCGCCGTTGAAGAGTTCGTCGTCCATGTGGGCGGCGATGCATTGGGCCAGCGCGTCGTATCGATCCGCATCCGCCGTCAGGCCGAGTTCGTCCGCCATGGCCGCCATCGCGGCACACGCGCCGAGGTAGACGCTCGAGCCCATGCCGTCGGGGCCCCAGAACTCGATGTCATACGTGTTGTGATGCGGCTCGAACAGCGCGCCGCGCTGATCCGGGTCCCAGGTGGCGATGGCGTACTCCAGGCCACGACGGGCGAGCGGGTACATGCGCTCCAGCCACTCGCGGTTGCCGGCGATCTGCCAGTCGCGATAGAGTTTGAGCATGCCGCCGAGCTGCCCGTCGGCGGCGGCGTGGAAACTGTGGTCGACGGGTCCGTCGCCGAGTGTGGCGCGGAAGTTCACATGGCCGCGGTCGTCCATGCCACGCTGCCATTCCTGCTGGCGAAACGTGCGTTCCAGGGCGGGGAAGAGGTGGGGCATCGCCTGGGCGTAGTTCCACACGTGCGTGCAACTGCCCGGACAACAGCCGACGTTGGCGCCGCAGCCTTCCCACGCCCAGAGGTCGCCGTTTTCCTGGCGGAGGACGGTGGGGGACTTGAGGATGGCCAGGTTGGAGGCGACGGCGTCGAGCAGTTCCGGCGGGGCGGTGGTGGAAAACAGCGCGTCGGCGAAGGCCCGCGTGCGGGATTTCAGCGAGTCGTAGTTAGCGGCCACGTGGGCGAGCACGTCGGCGGCGTCGCGCCATTGACTGGCGTAGTACGGTCGCCAGGCCGGTGCGGGCGGTCCGTTGTCGCAACCACAGCCGCCACAGTCGCACGCCGTGTCCGGCGCGGGCGGCTGCACGGGACCGCCGTTGGGGAAGTGCCACGCGATCACGACGGGGATCGTGACGGACTGCCCCGGTTCGAGGTGGGCGGGCACGAGCAGGCTGGCGCCGTTTCGTCCGTCGAGTTCGCGGTCGCCCGTGCCGTCGTTGGTGGTGAATTCGCCGCCCGACAACTCACGCCAGAGGCAACTGATCGCGTCGAACCATCCGCCGCGAAACCACATGCCCTTCATCAAAACCCGCGGCCTGTGCCCGTCTTCGCTTCGCTTCGTCGCGGCAGGCCCGACCACGCCAAACGCAGCCGACCCGAACGTCTCGTCGCGCGGATGCTCGGTGTTGGACATCGCCACGCCCAGGCCCGCCAGCACGCGCGTGCGCGTGCCGCGATGCCCGCCGCGCCCGACGGCCAGGTGCGAGAGGTGGTACGAAAACTCCACGTCGACAGGCCCGTCGGCGTTGGCGGCGTGGGTCAGCCGATATTCGAGAATCGCACACGGCAACGAACTGTGACGGTCGTCCAGCGGAATGAACGGCGAAAAGCCGCTCACGCTCACCGCCACCGGCACGTGCGGATCGCGCAGCTCCACCAGGCCAAACGGATACGACGACGTGAAGGAACACTCCGCCATGCGAGGCAGGCCTTCGTGTCCGCCGTTACGGAACCCCGCCGCCTGCAAGCCCTGGTTGTAAATTTTCCCACGCGGCATCGGCCCTTCGAGCAGCCGCGTGATGCCCGGCCTGCTGTACGCACCGCGTCCGCTTCGCACGTGCAGGACGGCAAAGGCGGCCTCGCTTTCGGCGAAACCCAGCGGCGGCAAGGCGCTGAACGCGGGTCTGTTCCGCAACGAAAAATCCTGCAACCCGCCATGCCCGTTCAAACACACGCACCCGGCCCCGATCCCGCCCATCGGCATCGCGATTTGCAACAACTGCTCGCCGGTAAAGGAACGATAACCGTTATCGCTCATAGACTGTCACCACCTTACCGATGTGGAGTTTCCCCGGCCTCGTCAACGGCAGTGTCACCACGTCAACCGGGTGGTTCAGGCGATTCTGGAGTTCTTCCTTGAATCCCATGACCTTGAAAATGGAAGGCACTTTCGCACGAAACGTAACCAGAAAATCGGCGTCGGATGTTTCCGTGGCGTTCCCGTCGGCGTACGAGCCGAACAAGTCCACTTTGGCGATATGGTATTTGTCCGCCAGCGGCATGACGGCCTGCCGAATGATATCCATGGTCAGCATGACATTTCTCTTTCGATTTCGACGCACGGCATGCGGTCAGTTAATTTCCATCAGCTCTTGCCTTTGGCGCGTTTCTTGGCCTGATCTTTGGCGGTTTTGAGGTCTTTCTCCGCGCGGTCTCGTTGGGATTTGAGGTCTTTTTTGTTCTGTTCTTCCCGCGCGACGGCGATTTGCCATTTCTGCCAGGCATCTTCCAGGTCGGCCTGCCGGGCGCGGAGGCGGGCATTTTCCGCGCGGATGTCCGCGATGGGCCTGCCGTCGTCCCGCAGCTCAGCCGGAGGCGGGGTGCTCCGCCGGGACGTGATGTTCACGTCCGCACACCCGGCGAGAATCGCCACCGGAATCAACATCGCGATGAATGTCCATATCACTGGTTTCATGGGGGTCGCCTTCTCGAAAAGTCGTCTCGGAAAATGCACGAAATTCGCGTCATTCGCGGCCACTCTGCTTCGCTCGCCCCGCTCCGCCCTTCAGGCTACGCAGGGCAGGCCCGGATGCCGCTTCGTCACCGGTACCGTTCCGTCTCGCGCTGCGTGCGTTTGATGTCGGCCTGAATGTTGTCCTGGTCGCGAAGGAGTTCCTTGTGTTTTTTCTGCCGGCCTTCGACTTGCCGTTCCAGCCACGCGTTGCGGGCGTGGAGTTCCTGATTTTCACGAATCACGTCGGATTTGTCGTTGGGGTCGGCCTGGTGGACGCGGTCTGGCGGCGGACTGCCGACCACCAGTTCCGGCGCCTCCGCGCGAAAACTGAAGCACCCCGCCGACATCAGCATCCCCGCGGCGGCAAGCAGTACCATGAGCTTGTTCATCGGATCACCCTTTCACGACGTATGGTACGCGAATATCAGGACAAACGCATGTGCATTTTTCGGTTTTCCATGTGACCTCCGTGTTCGGCGCGACTGGCCGCAGGCCCTGCCATTTTGCGTTGTAAAACAGTGTGAGCGACAGAACGCTTTGCCCTGTGCATGTCGTCCGAAGCCGTATCCATACGACTGCGTGTCCTCCGCTAGTGGCGTCAGGCACGATGAGGAAAAGAAAAAGCATTCCGGTTCCCAGGGTTCGCCGAGTACGGCTCACTCTGCGTAGCTCGCAGAGCGAAGCAGGGGGCTACCCAGCGCCCCTTCCGGGGCTAAGACCGATTTTGGCACTCCAAACGTCCGAATGAAAGCGTCACGCCTACGGCTTCTTTTCCGCATTGCCCTGGAGTTCCGCGATTTTTTCCAGTGCCCAATCGCCTGCCGGGTCGCCGGTGAATTTGTCGGCCATGGTTTGGAGGAATTTTACGATCTCCTCCTTGCCGGCGCGTTGGTTTCGCAGGATGTCGAATTTCCGCCTGACGGCGCTGGTTTGGATGTGCTGGATGTTTTCCCACAGGCGGGCCCGTTCTACCATCAGGCGGTCCTGGCCTCGTTCGTCGTCGTTGTCGGGCCAGACCTTGTACTCGGCCAGTTCGATGTTGCCGAAGTCCATGTTCAGGATCGCGTCCATGTCGCCCAGGCCCATCTGGATTTGTGCCCAGAGGAGTTGGCCGGGGCTGGCCAGTTCGAGGGCGCGTTTCCACCACTGTCGGCCTTTGTCGCGGTCGGTGGGGGTGTTGAAACTGTACATGCCGCCGATGCGATTGGCGAGTTCGGCGTTGATCTTCGCGCCCGGCTGGGCGGCGATGGCTTTTTCGTACAGTTCGACGGCCTTTTCCCGATCAAAATTCCCGGACGTGTTATCGCACTTGCGGGCCTGCATCACCAGATCGTACGCCTCCTGTGTGTCGTAGATGAAATCGTTCTCATCGACGATGAGATTCAGCTGCTTGGCCTCCTTCTGGGTGATAATTTTCACCGGCGCCACCGCGCCCGCCGGCGCCGTCGTGGTCGCTGGTATCGTTGTGGCCGCGACGGCCTTCGCGGTCGTCGGTGTTTTTTCCGTCTCCTGGGCCAGGACGGCCGGTGGCGCCGTCAGCAAACCCAGTAGGCCGCAGGCCACGATGAGCAAGCGGTTGCGAAAACGATTCATGTCACGAACTCCCGTCATGGGCGTCGCCGCGGCGAGCGCCAAATACATTTATACCCTTGGAGTTCGGAAACGCAAAAAAGTTCCCGTCAGTCGTTTTCCACGTCCAGTACGATGACGGTCACGTCGTCGTCGACGAGGCCGTGGGCGTGTTGGCGTTCGAGGCGGTCGGTGACGGTTTTCAGCAGTTCGACGCACTCCAGGCCGATCCAGGGGCGGACCACGTCGAGGAAGATCATGTCGTGCGACGCGGTGGGGGGGCGGAGGGCTTCTTCCGCGCCGTCGGTGAAGAGCAGGACGCGGTCGCCCCGTTCGAGCTGCACGGTGGCTTCGGTGAACTCCACGCCGGGGAAGACGCCCAGCAGCGTGCCGGGTGTGTCGAGTTGTTCGATGCGCCCGTCGGCGCGGCGGAGGATGGGCGGCGGATGGCCGGCGCGGGCGTACGTCAGCCGAAGCGTCTCGGTGTCCAGCACGCCGTAGACGGCCGTGCAGAACTGCGATGACGACAGGTTCTGATTGCTCATCTCCGTGTTGAGCATGGCCAGCGACTCGCCCGGCGGAATGATTTCGTAGTTCCGCCCGGTGATCCGCTTGGATTGGAGCGAGCGGTCGATGAACATCGTCAGCAGCGCCGCGGGCATGCCGTGACCGACGGCGTCGGCGACGTAAAAATACAGCCGCGTTTCGTCCAGCCGGGCGATGTCGTAAATGTCGCCGCTGACCCACGAAAACGGCCGATACAGCACGCCGAACCGCACCGGGCCGACTTCCGGCAGTTGGCGGGGCAGGAAATCCCGCTGGATTCGGGCGGCCAATTTCAACTGCTCGTCGACCTCCTCGAGCACGTGCTCGGTGGTGAGGCGTTGGCTTCGCACGGCGGCCAGTTCGTCGCGGAGCGACCGCAGGGCGGGCTGAAGTTCGACCGCCGCCTCGATCCGGGCGGCCAGTTCTTTCGCGGTCGCCGTCTCGCTGATGCACAGGAACGGCCCGCGGCGGTCGGTGATCATTCGTCGAACCACGCGGGCGTGTTCAGGCAGGATCACCAACGCAACGGCGTCGGTGCGGGCGATGTCGTCCAGCAGCGGCTGGAGTTTCTGGACATTGCCAGCAGAATCGTTCAGCCGCAGCATCGCGACGGCGACGTTCTTCAATTGTTCCGCCAGCGGCCTGGCGCCGGACGCGTGGACGAACTCCCAATGTCCGTCGACGGCCTGTCGGACATTGGGCGGCGGGCCTCCAAAGCCTTCGCCAATCCACAAAATTTTCGGCAACTGCGGCATGGGACCTCGCGCAGAATTTCGCACGGCTATTTGTATAGTATCGGCTCGGCGAAGGGGGTGGTTAAACAGACTATTAGACTGTTAGGCTATTAGACTGTTAGGCGCGGGCTTATGGAGGATTGGTCTAAATCCTCATAAGCCTCTCCCTAACAGTCTAACAGTCTAACAGCCTGTCGTTCACAGCGCCGCCACCACCGCATCGCCGACTTGGGTGGTGCTCATGCCCATTTTGCCGGCGGCCTGCGATGCCATCGTCGGCGTGACTTTCATCATGGCGGCCTCGATCATGTTGCCGGCTTTGGTCAGCGTGGCGTTGTTCTGATTCACGCCCGTCTCGCGGAGCAGCATGGCCATCGCGCCGATGGCGGCCATCGGGTTGATTACGTTTTGTCCCGTGTACTTCGGCGCGCTGCCGCCCATCGGCTCGTACATGCTCACGCCCTTGGGGTTAATGTTCCCGCCGGACGCGACGCCGAGCCCGCCCTGGATGACGGCGGCCAGGTCGGTGATGATGTCGCCGAAAATGTTGTCCGTGACGATCACGTCGTAGAACTCGGGGTTCTTCACGAACCACATGCAGCAGGCGTCGACGTGGTTGTAGTCGCGCTTGATCTCGGGATATTCCGCCTGGCCGATTTCGTTGAACGCCCGCCACCACGTGTCGCCCGCGAACGTCAGCACGTTGGTCTTGTGCACCAGCGTGAGCTGCTTCTTGCCGTTGCGGCGGCGCGTCAGTTCGAACGCGTAGCGGATCGCCCGCTCGGCCCCGAACCGCGTCGTGCAGTTGACCTGCGTGCTCACCTCGGCGGGCGTGCCCTTGTACTGCACGCCGCCCATGCCGGTGTAAATGCCCTCGGTGTTCTCGCGAACGACGACAAAATCAATGTCCGCCGGGCCTTTGTCCTTCAACGGCGTCTCGACGCCGGGGTACAGCTTCACCGGCCTGAGGTTGATGTACTGGTCCAGCTCAAACCGCAGCCGCAGCAGCAGTCCCTTTTCGAGAATGCCCGGCGCGATCTTCGGATGTCCCACCGCGCCAAGGTAAATGGCGTCGTAGGTTCGCAGTTCGGCGATTTCGTCGTCGTGAATGACGGGGATCGACGCCTTGGCCGGATCGCCGCCGGCGGAAAGGTATCGCTCACCGCCCAGGTCGAAGTCGTGTGTGCTGTAATCGAACCCCGCCTTGCACGCCACCGCGCGAAGCACCTTCAATCCCTCGGCCACCACTTCAGGCCCCGTCCCGTCGCCGCCAAGTACCGCTATCTGCATGGGAAATCCTTTCGTTTTATTGGTTTTGCGTATCGTACGGGGAAAAACGTGTGATTTGCAACAGGGAAACGAAAACGTATAATCATCGCCGATGTCGCGTCTTGGGCAATTCGTGTCGGGTGTGTTGTTTCGGCGTCGGCCGCGGTCGTGGCGGTATGTGTCGTCGCGCCGGCGGAGCGCGAGTTTGATCGGGCTGATCGTGGTGATCAGCCTGACGTACGCGTATTGGCATTTCACCAACGACCGCCGCGTCACGCGCGTGACGGAGAGGCACCTCGCGCAGGCGTTGGGCGGCAAGGTGCGCGTCGACCACGCGCGGCTGAACATTTTCGGCCCCGTCGAGGTGCGCGGCGTCCGGCTGTGGCTTCCGGAAGACCCCGACGTCCCCGCTGACGCCGCGCCGGCCGATCCGTATTTCCAGGCCAGGCTGATTCAGGTGAGGCACAATCCGTGGTCGCTGCTGGCGGGGCGGTTCGAACCCACGGACATCTACTGCGACAGCGCGACGCTGACGATCCACCGCGACGAAACCACCGGCGAAATCGACCTCCAGCGACTCCTGCCGCTGCTCCAGCAGAAAGACGGTGACGGCGAGCCGTTCACGCTGCCCTCTGTCACCGTGCGAACCTGTTCGCTCCGCATGGTCAAAGTGCAGGGGCAACTGCGGCAGACGCTGCTGTGGCGTGTCGGGCTGACAATGGGCTACCACGCGCCCGACGTCTACCGCGTGCTCTGGAACACCACCGACGATGCCGAACGGTCGCAGCACCAGGGCATCGACATCGACCTGGCCAGCGGGCAACTCACGCCCATGGGCGCCATCGACATCGAACAAACCGCCGTCCTCCTGCCGCCGAAATATTACGACTGGGTCCGCCGCTACGACATCAAGGGCGAAATCCGCCTGGGCGCATACGACGCGACCGGCGCCGCCACCACCTCGCCGGCCAACGACGAGTTCGGATGCGAACTCGCCGACGTCTCGATCCAGTTTCCGCCCGAAGAAGGCGGGCTGACCGTCCATCGCGTCTTCGGCACGTTACGGATGTCGCGCGACGGCATCGAATTCCAGAACGTCCGAGGCCGGCTCAAACAGGCCGGCGACGCCGAGTTCACCCTCACCGGCCGATACGACGGCTTCCGCGCGGACAGCGCCTTCCAGGCTGCCTTGACCGTGACCGATCTCGCGCTGCCCGACCACACCGACGTCGGCGGTCCGCTGGCCGGCGCGCTGGAATGGATCGACGATCACTTCAAACTCCGCGACGGCGGGTTCGACATCGCCGCCACCGTCCGCCGCGACGCCGACGGCACGCTCGACTACCACGCGTCGGCCAAACCCAAAGGCATGTCGATGACGTTGGACTGGTTCCCCCTGCCCGTCACCGACGTCACCGGCGACATCACGCTCGACACGGCGGGCGCCCACATCCGCAATATGACAGGCCGCCAGGGCCCGACGACGCTCAAGATCTCCGGCGACGTGCACCAACTGGTCTACAACGCGCCGCTGCGCATCACGGTCGAAACGCCCGACGTGCACGCCACCGACGCTCTCGGACGGGCCGCCGATCACGTCGCGCGCGGCGTGTGGGAGGCGCTGTCGCCGTCGGGGCAGGCGGGCGTGAAAGTCAACGTCGTCCGCTTGGTGCGCGACGGGCCGATGACCGTCGACGTCGATCTCAAACTCGACGGCCGACTCGCCATGACCTACAGCGGCTTCCGCTATCCGCTGGAGGAACTCACCGGCCTGGTGCACATCCACAACGACGACGCGACGATCAACCGCGTGACGGCCAAACACGGCAAGGCACGCTTCCGCCTCGACGGCAAATTGATGAGCCTGGCCCATCACGACACGCAGCAGATCGACCTGGCCGTGGAGGCGTCCGACCTGCCGCTGGACGACACGCTGGCGGACGCGATCGACTCGGCGCAGTCCGTCTGGTTGGGCCGTGACGCGAGCGTCTCGCCCTCGTCCGGCGACGAACAGCCTGTTTCCACCGCGCAGGCCGTGCAGAGCGATCCGCGAGGGCAAGATGCCCTTGCCACACGCGGGCGAGACGCCCGCGACACGGTACCACCGACTGGCGCCGGTCATGCGATGTTCGCCTCGCTGGGGCTGCGCGGAACCGTCGAGCGGCTGACCGGCCGCGTCACCAAATCCGCCGACGGGCCGATGGGATACGACCTGCACGCCGATCTCGCCAACGCCCGCATGAAGCCCGAAGGCTTTCCTTACGAGCTAACCGATGCCAAGGCCCGCGTGCGGATCACGCCCGAGAAAATCGAATTCCAGCAATTCGTCGCCCGTCACGGCCCGGCGCGGATCAGCGGCGCCGCCTACGCGCTGCCGCGTTCTTCGCCCTCCGGATTATGGCTGCACGTCCATGCCAGGGACCTCGAACTGGGCGAGGATCTGCTCGCCGCCCTGCCGGCGGACTCGGCCGCCCTCGTGCGGAAATTCTCGCCGAAAGGCTCCGCCGACGTGGAGTTGCGATACAACGCCCACGTGCCCCAGACGCCCGACGGCTACGCCGTCACGATCCGCCCGCGGGGCATCGACATCACGTTCGCCGAATTCCCGTATACCTTCCGCAACGTGACCGGCGAACTCGTCGCCACGCCCGACGAGATAAAAATCCAGCCGCTCCACGCGAAAATGGATCAGGCCCAGGCGGAACTTCGCGGAACCGTCCGCTTCCACGGCGAGCGGGTGGAGGTGGATCTGACGTCGGTCAAGGCGGAGAATTTTCCGCTGGACGAAGCCCTGCTGGCGGCGGCGCCGGCCGATTTCAACACAGTGACACGGCACCTCTCGCCGGGCGGCACGTGCACGGTGGCGCTGACGAAGCTGTCGTTGCTTCGCGAGCCGGCCCCGCCGGCGACCTCGGCGCCAACGGACGAATCGTCCGCTCCCGCCGACGCACTCCGCGTCACCTGGGCGTGTCAAGGCTCGGCCACGTTCCACCAGGCCGTCGTTAACCTCGGCGAGGATCCCCAGCCAATCACCGGCACGTTTACCGGCGACGCATCCAGCACCACCGAAGGGTTCGCGTTCCACGCGGAAGTCGCCGTCGAGAGCCTGATGGTCGGGCCTCGACAGTTGACCGACATCCATGGCCGAATCGTCAAGCCGCCCCAACGCGACGTGATTCGGTTCGAACAACTCGCCGCCAAGCTCTACGACGGCCTGGCCGCGGGCGAGGCGGAACTGAAACTCACCGACCCGCTCCAATACGCCGTCCGAATCGAATTCGATAACGTCGACCTCGACCAGCTCGTCAACGCCGGCGCGAAGGAAACCGACCGCGTCAACGTCGTCGGCCGACTCGGCGGCAGCGCCACCTACACCATGCGCCCGCCCGACAAAAACAAACCCGCCGCCCGCGAAGCCGCAGGCAGCTTCCAGATCACCAAGGCCAAAATCGGCAAGCTGCCCATCATGCTCGACATGCTGAATTTTCTCTATCTCTCGCTGCCCGGCGACAGCGCGTTCACCCAGGGCCACATGACCTATCACCTCAAGGGCGACACGCTTGTGCTCAGCGACATCCGTTTCACGGGCACGGGCTTGTCGATCATCGGCTCGGGCACGCTGGCGATGAGAACCGAGCGGCTGAACCTGACCTTCCTGACCGCCCCGCCCAACAAACTGCCCGACCTGGGCCTGCTCCGCGACGTGATCGAAAGCATCAGCCGCGAAGTCAGCGAAGTCCGCGTCACCGGCACGCTCGCCCACCCGAAAATCGCCACCCGCTCCCTCCAAAGCGTCGACGAAGTGCTCAAACTGCTCGTCAGCCCGGAAAGCAGAAATTGACGTGGGTGGGTGTTTCGTTTCTCGCGGCGAAAACGAATAATTCGTTCGAGGGAAACAAGCCAATAGCCAGTAGCCAGTAGCCAACAGGTATGGAACGACCAGGCCAAAATGGCAATGAAAGCGGGGGCAGCTATACGCGTAACGGAGAACTCCGATCGTGTGACGAATAACAAACCCGGCCATACCTACTGGCTACTGGCTATTGGTTTGTTTCCCTCGAACGAACGGTTCGCCTGCGCCTACGATGATCCATGCTTTCCATTCTCCGTTCCATTGGACTGGTCTTCCAACACGCCTGGCGGCGGCGGGAGACCGTTCGTTATCCTGACGTCCAGCCGTACCTCGCGCCGCGATGGAAAGGGCGAATCATTCTCTCACGCGACGCCGACGGGCGGGAACGCTGTGTGGCCTGCTACCTCTGCGCGGCCGCGTGCCCGGTGGACTGCATCGCCCTGGCGGCAACCCAGGACGAGCACGGCCGGCGGTTTCCCGCGTGGTTCCGCATCAACAAGGCCCGGTGCATTCTGTGCGGCTACTGCGAGGAGGCCTGCCCGACCTACGCGATCCAACTCACTCCGGATTTCGAAATGGGCGAATACGCCCGCGAAAACATGGTGTACGAAAAAGAAGATTTGCTCATCGCCGGCGAAGGCAAATATCCCGGCTATGATTTCTACCAGGCCGCCGGCGTACGGATCGGCAACGGCGAGAAACCCGGACAGGAACCGCCCACCGACCCGCGGACGCTGCTGCCGTGAGGCGGCGTTTTTTACCACAGAGGCACAGAGAATACAGAGATGGACACTGGGAATTCGAAAAAATCTTCGCGATGGCTTGCCTCTTTGCGCTGTAGAACGTTTGGCGGCAAAGAACATTTCGTATGGCACAACGTCCTACATCGCAAAGAGGCAAGCCATCGCAAGCGATCTTACGAGTTCCCTGTGCCACTCTCTGTGTTCTCTGTGCCTCTGTGGTAAAAAAACGCCACGAGGAACCCATGGATCTCGTCTTTTACATTGCGTCCGCCCTGGCCGTGGTGGCGGCGTTGCTCGCCGTTACGCGGGCCGAGGCGGCGCATGCGTTGGTGTGGCTGGTGGCGTCGCTGCTGGCGACGGCGGCGGTGTTGTTTACGCTCGGGGCACCGTTCGTGGCCGCGATGGAGGTGATTCTCTACGCTGGCGCGGTCATGGTGCTGTTCGTGTTCGTCGTGATGATGCTCGACGTCGCGCGGCCTCGGGAGACGAACCGCCGGCTGGCGAACCCTCGCGTTTGGCTGGGGCCCGCCACGCTCTGCGCCGCGCTGCTGATTCTGCTGGTTTTCGTGCTCTCTCGTGCTACGGGAGAGGCTGGCGACGTCACGCCCGCTGACGTGATGGAGATTACGCCGAAGCGGATTGGCGTGACGTTGTTCACGCATTATTTGCTGGCTGTGGAATTGGCGGGCATGTTGTTGCTGGCGGCGCTGGTTGGCGCGGTGCATCTTGGGCGACAACTTCGCCGGGAGGGCCGCCGCGTATGAATATCCTGTCGGTTGTCAGTGGTCATCACGGCCTGGCGGTGGCGGCAGCGTTGTTTGCGGTCGGGTTGCTGGGCGTGTTGACGCGGCGGAATCTGCTGTTCGTGCTGTTGTCGTTGGAGATCATGCTCAACGCAGCCGGCCTCGCGTTCGTCGCCGCCGGCGCCCTCTGGGGACAGGCCGACGGGCAGATCATGTTCCTGTTCATCCTCGCGACGGCGGCGGCAGAAACCGCCATCGGCCTGACGCTGCTGCTGATCGTCTTCCGCGAAAAACGCAACCTGAATTCCGACGCAATCGCCGACGTGCCGCACGTCAGTTCTCGTGGCGTAAAATCGAACCATCCGTTCGAGGGAGACAAGCCAGTAGCCAATAGCCAGTAGCCAATAGGTATGGAAAGGTAAAGGCGAAAAGGCAAAGAGAGCGGGAATCGTTGTACACAGAGCGAAAGATTTTGATCGTATGATGAACAGCAAACTTTGCCATACCTGATGGCTACTGGCTATTGGCTACTGGCTTGTCTCCCTCGAACAAATGGTTCGTCTGTGCCGCGAGAGCAGAAAAACCATGAGGCACGCATGCTTGACTACCTCTACCTCCTGCCCGCTCTGCCGGGGGCGGCGTTTGTTGTGTTGGCGGTGCTGGGCAAGCGATTGTCGCAGCCGGTTGCCGCGTGGGTGGGCGTGGCGCCGACGGCGGCCGCTGCGGCGGTCACGCTGGCGATCGCGGCGGAATGTCTTGCAGCCCCGCCGCGCGGCGGATCGTTCCGCCAGACGCTCTGGACCTGGCTGGCGGCGGAAAATTTCCGCGTCGACGTCGCGTTTTATCTCGACCCGCTGGCCATCGTGATGGCCGCCACCGTTGCCGTGGTCGCGGTGTTCGTTTTGCTTCACGCCGTGGAATACATGGCCGGCGACGACGGGTTTTCGCGGTTTTTCGCCGTCATGAATCTCTTCGTCGCGGCCATGCTTGTGCTCGTGCTGGCGGATAATCTGTTGCTGCTCTACGTCGGCTGGGAGGGCGTGGGGCTGTGCAGTTACCTGCTGATCGGCTTTTGGAAACGCGATCCCGCGAACGGCCGCGCGGCGCGGAAGGCGTTTCTCGTCACGCGGGTTGGCGACACGGCCTTGCTGATCGGCATCGTGTTTTTACTGGTGCATTTGGGCACGTTGGATATTCACGGATTGCAGGTGGCCGCCCGCAACGCGTGGGCGCCGGGCGCGGCGTGCGCGGTGTTGGCGGCGGCGATGATGTTGGCGGCGGCCGTCGCCAAGAGTGCCCAGTGGCCGATGCACATCTGGCTGCCCGACGCGATGGCTGGGCCGACGCCTGTCAGCGCGCTGCTTCACGCGGCCACCATGGTGACGGCGGGCGTGTATCTCGTCGCGCGGCTTGGCGTGCTGTTCACGCTCGCGCCGGCGGTGCAGTGGGCGACGGCGGGGATCGGCTCGGCCACCATGCTGCTGGGCGGCGCGGCTGCCCTGACGCAGACCGATCTCAAACGCGCGTTGGCGTACTCCACGATGAGCCAGATCGGCTTGATGTTCGCGGCCCTGGGCGTGGGCGCGGCGACGGCGGCGATTTTCCATTTCCTTACGCACGCGGTGTTCAAGAGCCTGCTGTTTTTGGCGGCGGGGTCGGTCATGCTGGCGGTCGGGCACTCCAGCGACATGGCCCGCATGGGAGGCCTGCGTCGGTCGTTGCCGCGGGTGTACGTGGCGTTTCTCGCCGGCGCGGCGGCGTTGGCGGGCTTGCCGTTTTTCAGCGGGTTTTTCAGCAAAGAGGCCATTCTGGCGGAACTCTGGTCGCACGGCGACGGGGCGCATGTTCTCTGGGCGGTCGGTTTGGCTGGGGCGTTTTTGACGGCGTGGTATGCGTTTCGCTTGGTTTTCCTGGTGTTTCACGGGCCCGCGCGAGTGGTCGTCGCGCATCGGCCGACGTGGGTGGCCAGGGTGCCGATGCTGTCGCTGGCGGCCCTGGCCGTGCTGGCGGGATGGGTTCAGTGGCCCGGCGTGGTGGAAAATGGCCAGTTTGTCGCCCATTTTCTCGATGCCAGCTTCGATCGCATCTTGCCGTCGATGTCGCTCGCGCCCGAGCCGACGCCCGCGACGCGATGGATGCTGCTGACGTCGGCGACCGCGGCAGCCATCGCCGGCGCGACGTTGGCGTGGTGGACGACACACCGGGTGCACGCTCGTGCCGCCGAAAAAATCACGCAGCCGGCCTCGTTGTTCACGCGAGTCCTCCGCTACGGCGTTGCCGACCGCGCGTGGCGTGCCGTCGCCTTCGCGGGCCTGTGGATCGGCAACCAATTGGCCCGAATGCAAACCGGCCGGGTGCGATGGTACGCCGCCACCCTCGCCGCCGTCACCGTGTTGGCCGTGCTCGCGGCGGTGTTCCTGTGAAGGCGGTGGCCACATGACGAGCGAGTCGCTGTGGGCGTTGTCGCCGCTGCTGGCCGTGACGGCGGCCGCCATCGCTGTTCTGCTGCTGGCGTGCTTCCGGCGAAATCACGCCGCGGCGGCGACGATTTGCCTGTTGGGTTTGTCGGCGGCGCTGTGGCTGGCCATTCGAGCGGCCGCTTGCCCCGCCGCGCCTGTGCGGTTCGACGACCACGCGCCGACGCTCCTCCTGCTCGACGCCTACGCCGCCTATATGCAGGCCGTCCTCTTCGCCGCCGCGCTCGCGGTCGCGCTGTTTTCGCACGACTATTCCTCGCGACAACCATCCCATGCCATTTCGCCGCATATGCCGCGACGAAGCGAAGCGAAGACGGGGCCGGCGGAGGAATTTTACGTCCTCCTGCTATGGGCGACGCTTGGCGGCGGCGTGTTGGCGGCGGCGACGCATGTGGCCAGTTTGTTCCTCGGCCTGGAAATCCTCAGCGTCAGCCTGTACGCGATGATCGCGTATCGGCCGCATCACGCCAAGGGCGTCGCGGGCGGCGTCACGTATCTGGTGCTTGCGAGCGTCGCGTCGGCGGTATTGTTGTTCGGCATGGCCTTGCTGTACGCGCGGTGGGGCACGATGGACTTCGCGCATCTCGCCGCCGCGATGCGGGCCGCCGAATCCGCGGACGCGCCATGGGGCGGTGCGGCGGCCGAGGGCTTGACGTTGGCGGGGGTGGCGTTGGTGGTTGTCGGCGTCGGCTTCAAACTTGCGATCGCGCCGCTGCATCTGTGGGCCGCCGACGTCTATCACGCCGCGCCACCGCCGACGGCCGCCTTCGTCGCCACCGTCTCAAAAGGCGCCGTTTTCGCCTTGTTTTTTCGGTTTTTCACGACCATCCCGCACGAACAACTCGGAGGCGTGCCCACTCTCTTCGCGGTATTGGCCGGGCTGAGCATGTGCGTCGGCAATCTGCTCGCCTTGCGGGAAAACCGCCTCACGCGGCTGCTGGCGTACTCCTCCGTCGCGCAGATGGGTTATCTGCTGACGGCCTTCTTCGCTGGCGGAGATGGGGAAAACCGCCAGGCCGTTTCGCGGGCTTTCGAGGCGGCCGCGTTTTATCTGCCTGTCTATTTCGCCGCCGTTTTGGGCGCCTTCGGCGTCGTGAGCGTTCTCTCCGCCAGCCGTGATGCCACTCGCGACGACGGCGGCGACAGCGATCATCTTGACGCGGTTGGCGGCCTGTTTTTCCGCCGCCCCGTTCTGGCGTGCGTGCTGACGCTCATGATGATGTCCCTGGCGGGCCTGCCGCTGACGGGCGGCTTTGTCGGCAAATTCTTCATCGTCCGGGCGGGCATCGGCACAGGCCTGTGGACGCTCTCGGTCCTGCTGATTCTCAACAGCGCCGTCAGCCTGTATTACTATCTCCGCGTCTGTGCCGTCCTGTTCGCACGTGACATGAACGAAACGCTCACGACGAAATCGTCCGCAAACAAAATCCATCTCTCTGCCACAATCGCCCTGTTCGTCCTGTCACTGATTGTTCTGGTCCTTGGTCTCTACCCAAGTCCGTTCATCGAGTTCATTCGACAAACCGTCACATGGGGACCAGGATAGGCGTGAATCTGGCTTGCCGTTTTGCGCTGTAGGGTGTTGTGAAAAGCGAACGTTTCATTTCGCACAACATCCTAACAGCGCAAAACGGCAAGCCGCTGAAAACAGTTCACACCGTAAACACCGTTTCACCGCCGATCACGGTTTCCGCGACGCGGACGTCGCTTGTCAGAATGGCCTCCAGTGGGTCATCGCACGTCGTTCCGACAGGCACGAGGATGAAATCCGCCGGGCAGTCCGGCGCGAGGCGGCCGAGGTCGCGTCGACCGATGGCGGTGGCGCCGTTTGTTGTTGCCATGCGGAGGATCGTCGTGTTGTTCACCAGGCCTTGCCGGCGGAGGCGGCGCATCTCTGCCAGCATGTCCAGGCCGTCGTTGCTCGACAGGCCGTCCGTGCCCAACGCCACGTTCACGCCCGTCGAGAGCATGTCGGCGTAGCGATGGCCCGGTCGATTGAAAAACTCCGCACAGCCAGGACAGAACACCACGCTGGCGGCCGCGCGGGCGATGCATTCGATTTCGCCGTCCGTCACGTCGTGGCAGTGGATCAGCAGGATGGGCGCGTTTTTTACGAAAAACCGGGCCTTTTTCAGGAATTCGATCGGCCCGTCCGCTTGGCCTCGGAAGCAAGGCGGAATCAGCCCGCGTCGCCGCGCCCAGTCGGCCAGCGGGCCGAGGCCGTGGCGGAGGAACTCGCGTTCGTCGGTCGTCTCGGCCAGGTGCGTGCCGATCGGCCAGCCGCGTTCGTTGGCCAGCCGGGCGGCCTGGCGGAAAATCGCCGGCGCGGTGGAGTACGGCGCGTGTGGACTCACGCCAAACCACTGCCGCCCGTCGGCCCGCGGCAATCCCTCCAGACTGCGACAAAACCGCAGCCATCCGCCGCGGGCTGACATGCCACGACCCAACGCCTCGGCCAAACAAAGCCGCCGCAACGGACTGCCCGCCAACGCCGGCCAGGCGAGGTTGGCATGGCTGACGTCGGCGACGCACGTCGTCCCGCCTGCCAACAGCCGGGCTGCGCCGTCCCGCACCGCCGCACACATTGCCTCGAGCGAACCCCGCCGACGCACCAACTCGTCAAGCCATTCCGGAAGCGAAACCCCACGCGGCAGCAACCCTTCGAGATGCCCCAACTCCAGATGAGCATGCGCGTTGATCAGCCCCGGCAGCATGGCCATGCCCGTGGCCACGCGATGCCGTTGCGAAGTCGCCACTGTTCCGGCAGGCCCCATCGCCGCCACCCGCCCGTCGTGAACGCGCAGCACCGCGTCGCGAATCGCCGCGGCGTTGCCCGGCAGCAACCAATCGACACGGATGGACCATTCGGACATTTTGCCTCTCGAAAACGCCAATGATTGCGGGAAAATCAGCCGATAAAACGAATAATCATAGGCGGAAGTTAAAATTTCTTCGCATTCCCGCGGAACTACATCATGCGGGAGTGGTTGAATGGATAGGTACGATAGCTAGGTTGCGAGTGACGATATGACCCCTGTGGATCCTGACATGCTGAGCGCGTACTTCGACGGCGAGTTGTCGCCGGCGGAGATGGCGCGCGTGGATCGGCTGGTTGCCGACGAGCCTGCCTGGTCGGCGGCGTTGGCGTCGTTGCGGTCGTTGGACGGCGTGTTGGACGCGTACACGTGTTCCGAACCGCCGCGGGCGTTGCCGTCGCGGATCGTGGCGGCGGCGCGTCGTCAGGAGAAATCCGTGTGGGTTCGCGTGTTCCGCCTGGCGGTCCCGGCCGCGGCGGCTGCGGCGGTCGTACTGGCGGTGACGCTTATCGGGCCATGGCGAAGCGGTGACGACTACAACGTCGCCCAGCCGATCGTGCCGAAGACCGAGCAACTGGCCTTGGCGGAAGTGGACCGCCTCGCCAGTCAGCAATTGCTGTTTTTCTCGAACATGGAATCGATTCAAACGCTGGCGGATATTGATCCTAACGAGTCGCTGTTGAACTCCGCCACGATGGACGCGTTGGCAAAACTGGAGGGCCGGGAGCCTGGGGCGATCGGCAGCACGAAATGACGAAATGGTTGAACATCACGATGGGTCTGGCGCTGGCGGCGGCGTGTACGTCGGCGGCGTGGGCGCAGGCGGCGGACAAGGCCGACGCGGGCGTTGCCGAGAAGGGCATTGTCACCAAGGCCCAGCAGTTGCGGATAAAAATGCAACTGTTGACGATCAACGATGACCAGACGATGGCGGCGCGGATGAATCATGGCCTGGAGTGGGACAAGCTCTCGCCCGACCAACGGGAGACGATCCGCCAGGAAGTGCTCGCGTTTATGAGCAAGAGCGAAGCCGAACAGGAAACGCTGTTGACGCACTACCAGCGGCTGATCAAACTCAACAACCAGCAGCGCGAAGCCTACCTCGAGCGGGCGGCCTGGCTGCGGGTCGTCGTGGAAAGCTTCACGCCCGCCGAGCGGGGGGCGCTGGAATCGCTTCAGCCCGAGGAGCGGGCAGCCAAACTGCTCGAACGCAAGGCGCTCCTGATCCGCGAAGGCAAACTACCCGCCGAAACGATGCCGGCCTCCACGCCAACCACGATGCCGGCGAAAACGCGGATTCCCTGAGTGTCCGGGGCTCGAAAAACGCATCTACATGCTGTTATTTTCATGCGATATCTCGCGAAGGGACCGTGTTGAGACTGTTAGGCTGTTAGGGAGAGGCTTATGAATCCTCAGGCCTAACGTCTCGAAGCCGGCGCCTAACAGTCTAATAGTCTAACAGTCTAACAGCCTTTTTGAAAGAATCCCGTTGCCATCCTTGGCCCGATCTGTATGCTGATGCGACCCTGAATACCTTTTGGGAGAGGCGAGTCGTTTATCGTGTTGGCTGAAACTGGGATGTGGTTATCCAGTGTGAAGGTGCTCGTGGCCGTGTTTATCATCGGCTTCGTCGCCGCTGCGCCGATCGGGCCTGTCAACATGGTGGCGATTCGTCGGGGCATCGTCGGTCGATGGACGCACACGCTGGCGTGCGGGATCGGATCGGTCATCGGCGACCTGCTGCTGTTCGCGCTGGTGCTGATGGGCGGCAGCTTCCTGTTGCCTGACCTCACGCAGCCGGACAAGGCCAAAACCGCGCAGATCGTCCTCTCGCTCGTTGGCGCGCTGGTGTTGTTGCCGCTGGGCAGTTACTTTCTTTACAAGGCGTTCAAAAATCCGGTTCAGGAATACGCCCGCGCCCGGCGGAGTCTGCGGGCCGCTCCGCCCAAACACCTGATCATGGACGTCCTCACCGGCGGCGCCCTGACGATCGTCAATCCCGCCAGCATGCTCTACTGGGTCTTGCAGACCGCCGCCTGGCTGCATTTGGCCGAAGGCACCGAACTGGGCAAGAGCGCCAAATGGTGGGGGCTCGCCTTCGCCGGCGCGGGACTGATGACCTGGTTCACCATCCTCACCTTCTTCGTCCGCTTCATGCCCGACCGTTTGGGGCCTGGCTTCTTCCGCGTCGTCAACATCCTCTCGGGCCTGCTGCTGATCGGCTTCGGCATCGCGTCGGCCGTCATGTTCATCCGCGGCATGTTCTACATGTAATGGGCCGTGATGGTCGTTCAGGGCAAACGCATTCTCGTAGCACGGGCGTCCCGCCCATGCGTCCCACGGGCGTCTCGCCCGTGGCGGAACAGGCACAACCGGCCTTTTGGAACGTTTGCACGGGCGAGACGCCCATGCGACTCACGGGCGGGACGCCCGTGGGACGGAGAATGCGATCACCCTGGATGATCGTTGCCGCCTCTTTTCTTCGCCACGTTTTCCGTGTACGCTGTCATTTCAATTGAGGAGACATCCGATGCCGAGCAAGAATGACATCGCCGTGGTGCGAGAGTTGGCCAAGCGGGTCGCGGAGATTGCCGCGTTGCCGATCCAGGAGACCCGGCGGACGTTGTGGCGGAAACTGAACGGCCTCAAGCCCGAGCGACCGATGGTGATGATCGACCAGATCTGTTGGAACGAACTGGCGTGCGACGAATTGACGCTCCGCAGCGAGGACGCCGAGTGCCGCATGTACGAGGATCATTTCCGCCGGCAGTTGTATCAATGGGAACACTTCGCGGCGGACATGGTGGTCGAGCCGTTCGTGTCGGTGGGCAAGGCGGTCGAGGGCTATAGTTTCGGCCTGGGCGTGGAGGAGGAGACGGTCGTTGGCGATCCGACCAACGCGGTGGTCGGGCATCGGTTTATCAATCAATTCGCCCATGACGAGGATGTCGAGAAGATTCAATTGCCGCACGTGACGCACCATTCAGCGGAGACGGCCCGGCGTCGCGCCGTCGCGGAGGAGTTGTTCGACGGCGTGCTGGAGGTGCGGGTTTCCGGCGCGGATAATTTCATCGGCTTCTGGGATCCGATCAGCACGTGGATGGGCGTGGAGGGCGCGTTGTACGCGATGATCGACAGGCCGGAATTTATGCACCGGCTGTTGGAGCGGATGACGCTGGCGTACGAGATGCGGTTGGATCAGATGGAGTCGCAGGGGCTGCTGTGCGGGCCTCAGACGTCGGTTCACTGCACGGGCGCGTACACGGACGAGCTGCCGGCGGAGGGGTACGATCCCGCGCGGCCTCGGACGAAGGATTTGTGGACGGCGGGGCTGGCGCAGATGCTCGCGACGGTGTCGCCGGCGATGTTTGAAGAGTTCGAGGTGGCGTACGTCAAGCGGCTGGCGGCGCGGTTCGGGCTGGTGTATTACGGCTGCTGCGATCCGCTGGACCGCAAGATGGCGCAGGTGCGGATGATTCCGAACGTGCGGAAGGTTTCGATGAGTCCGTGGGTGGACCAGTCGCTCGGCGCGGCGGAGATTGGGCGGCAGTACGTCTTCTCGCGCAAGCCCAGCCCGGCGATGCTGGCGACTGACCGCTTCGACGCCGACGCGGTCCGCGCCGATCTGACGGCCACGCGAGACATCTGCCGCCAGCACGGCTGCCCGTTGGAATTCATCCTCAAGGACATCAGCACGATCCGCTACGAACCGCGCCGCCTGGACGACTGGGCCCGCATCGCCATGGACGTGGCGGGGGCGTGAATAGAAGACGGTTAGGCGGTTAGACTGTTAGGCGCAGGCTCATGAATCACTTGGCCTAAACTTTCATGAGCCTGCGCCTAACAGCCTAACAGTCTTCTCCGAAGGAGTACCATGAGTCTTCTCGTTACCGGCAGTATCGGCATTGATACGGTGGAGAGTCCGTTCGGGCGTGTGGTGGACACGTTGGGCGGGTCGAGTATTTATTTCGCGTACGCGGCCAGTTTTTTTTCGCCCGTGCGATTGGTGGGCGTGGTCGGCGAGGATTGTCCTGCCGATTTTCTCGCGCCGCTGCACGCCAATGAACGGATCGACATGGGCGGCCTGGAGATTCGCCGCGGCAGCAAGACGTTCCGCTGGCACGGGCGGTATCACCAGGACGTCAACATCCGCGACACGGTGGGCGTGGAGTTGAACGTGCTGGCCGAACGCGGGCCGACCATCCCCGAGTCGTTTCGCGACAGCCGATATGTCTTCCTCGCCAACACGCACCCGGCCTTGCAGATCGAGCTGCTCGGGCAGTTGCGGCGTCCCGCGCTGGTGGTGGCCGACACGATGGACCTGTGGATTCAGACCGAACGCGAGACGTTGATGAAACTCATCGACCGTCTCGACGGCCTGGTGCTCAACGACGGCGAGGCGAAGATGCTCACGGGCGAGTCGAACGTGGTGGCGGCCGGCCTGGAGCTGGGGACCCGCGTGCGGAATTTTATCGTCATCAAGAAGGGCGAGCACGGCGCGTTGCTGTTTACGGGCAGGAACGTGTTCGCGCTGCCGAGTTACCCGACGTTCTGCGTGGTGGATCCGACGGGCGCGGGCGACAGTTTCGCCGGCGCGATGATGGGCTATCTCGCCAGCCAGGACAACACCGACGCCGCCACCCTCCGCCGCGCCATGGCCTACGGCACAGTAACCGCCAGCATCGGCATCGAAGGCTTCAGCCTGCAAAAGTTCTTCACGGCAAGCCGCGACGCCATCGACCGGCGGATGGGCGAATTCGAGGAGATGATTACGTTGACTCGTTGACTAAAAAGCTCCCCTCGAACCCACAGGGCCATCGCATCTACATTCTTTTGTTTTCGTGCGATTTTCCGCAACGGGCCGTTTTCAGGCTGTTAGACTGTTAGACTGTTAGGGAGAGGCTTATGAAAAATTT
>Ga0123353_10000404_pt1 | contig 53262 bp, 60 predicted proteins | sample TergutLab28metaG_3_FD_92763 | JGI IMG/M metagenome (GOLD analysis project Ga0123353, IMG submission 92763) | Labiotermes labralis P3 segment gut microbial communities from Petit-Saut dam, French Guiana - Lab288 P3 | ecosystem: Host-associated > Arthropoda: Insects > Digestive system > Gut ... | reverse complement strand
GCGACGACCGCCGCGTGAACGCCAAGAGCCTGCTGGGGGTGCTTTCCCTGGGCATCGTGGGCGGCACGAACATCCGCATCCTGGCCGGCGGCGCGGACGAGGAGACCGCCGTGGAGGATCTGGTGGCGCTGGTGAACTCAGGCTTCGCCGAGCAGTGAAAGTAAGCGAAATGGCTTGTAGGGGCGACTGCTAATGGCAGCGCGGGAGTAGGCTCCCGTCAAGAGAATGCTTCCTGTTCGGTCGCATTCTAACCCCCAGCCAGTTGCCCGTTGACCCGCCCTCCTGGGGTGGGTTTTTTGCTTCCCTTTTCCCGTCAATCCTTTCCCTCCTTTTTCCGAGGTCCCAAATCCATTTTGGCAGCATATCCCAAACAGACGGATTGGCAAGATTTTTGCGCACAAAACTGCAACTATACCTCTTGACGACGCAGTAATTTAGCGCTATAGTGTGAGAGCGCACTGACCGCCGCCCTTGGCTGGTCGCTGGCGGCAGGCGCAATTGGGATGTTGAACACCAGACACGTTCAAAAGAGACCGGGGTATGCGCCTGTGTACCCCGGCATCTCTTTTTAAAACGCGGCTGCGAAATCGTGTTTTTCCCTTGTAATTCTCCCGGCTTTTCTGGTATAATATAACTTGGAGTGGTATTACAGCGGAAACGGGGTATCTTCAATGGATTTTTCCGGGCTGGTGTCCCTCACCGGCGAGGCCCGGCGGGAAATCATCGCCCAGCATAGGGCGCGGGGCGTTGCCATCCCCTTTGATGATGGCGTAGTTATCGCGGAAGACGTAGTAATCGAACCGGGCGCGGTAATCCTGCCCGGGACAATCCTTCTTGGCAAAACAAGCGTAGGCACGGACACCGTGCTCAATAACGTGCAGGCCGAGGACAGTGTGATCGGGCCAAATTGCGAGATCGGCCCCTGGGTACGCCTGCGCCCCGGCACAAGAGTGGGCGCGTCGGTGCGCATAGGCAACTTTGTGGAGATCAAGAACAGCGAGATCGGCGACGGCACAAAGGTTTCTCATTTAAGCTATATAGGTGACGCCACGTTTGGGCAGCATGTCAACGTGGGCTGCGGGTTGGCCGTGGCGAACTACGGCGGCACGCCCGGGGTGAAACACCGCACAACAGTGGGCGACGGCGCGTTTATCGGCTGCAATAACAGCCTGGTGGCCCCGGTGGAACTGGGCGAGGGCGCGTATACGGCGGCGGGGTCGGTGATCACCGAAGATGTGCCGGCGGGCGCACTGGCCATCGCGCGGGCCAGGCAGGTAAATAAGGAGAGGTAAAAATGATGGACTACAAAGGCCGCGCGCAGTGCCTGGTAATCCGGGGTAACAAAATCCTGATGATGAAGAACAGGCTTGACGATGATGAATGGTATTGCACCCCCGGCGGCGGCATCGAGCTGGGCGAAACGCCGGAGCAGGCGGCGCTGCGGGAACTACAGGAGGAGTGCAATGTCACAGGAACGATCATCAAGAAAACAAGCGAGTACGAATGCCCTCTTAATGCAGACCAGTTCTTCTATACATACCAAATTGAGATCGGCGATCAGACGCCCTCCCTGGGCTATGACCCCGAACTGATCGACGATCCCATTTTGGTCGATGTCTGCTGGATGGCCCTCAATGAGCTGTCTGAAGTGGACAGGGTATATTTGTGGTCGGCGGGATTGCTGAGCATAGCGCAATTCGCTTATGAACTGGATACCTGGGAACGCGAAATTAGTTATCCGGGCAAGCGGTGAGGGAGTATCGCGGAGCGATGTGTCCATTCACGCAAAAAAGGAGACACCATGCCATTTTTCAAAAAACCCGGCCCCCCACTGTGGCTCATCGTGGGCCTTGGCAACCCGGGCAGGCAATATGAATACAACCGCCACAACGCGGGCTTTTTGTGTTTGGACGTCCTGGCAGGCGAACACAAAGCCAAAGCGGACAGGCTGAAGTTCCGCGCGCTCACGGGTATGGCCGACATCGCCGGGCAGCGCTGCCTGCTGATGAAACCCAATACATATATGAATGCCAGCGGGGAAGCCGTGAGCGTGTGCGCGCACTTCTATCACATACCGCCGGAGCGCATCCTGGTGATCTCCGACGACGTATCCTTCCCCCCGGGGATGCTGCGCATCCGGCGCAGGGGCAGCGCGGGCGGGCAGAAGGGCCTGGGAAGTATCATAGAGCACCTGGGCACGGAGGATTTCCCGCGTATCAAGTTGGGCGTGGGCCAGAAGCCCCACCCGGAATACGACATCGCCGACTGGGTGCTCTCGAACATGGGCATGGAGGAACTCAAGTCTCTGCGCGCTGCCTGCGGCGACGCTTGCAAGGCCGTGGAACTGATTGTGCGGGGGGAGATGGAGGAAGCCATGGGGAGGTATAGCCATTGAGAAAGCAGGGTCTGTAAGGGTGGCCAGCAGGCCAACCGGCCAGAGCAATCTATGTGCGGGTGGCCTGCTGGCCACCTCTACAGCGACGAAAAGGAGATCCCATGCCATCACAAAAGATAGCCCTTATCATCGGCGCGGGCCCGGCGGGCCTCACCGCCGCGTGGCAGTTGCTGAAAACTACAGATATCAAACCTGTTATTCTCGAAGAATCACAGGCCATTGGCGGCATCTCGCGTACCGTGAATCACAACGGAAATCGCATCGACATCGGGGGACATAGATTTTTCTCGAAGAGCCGGGAGGTCAACGCGCTGTGGCAGAGCCTGCTCCCCCTTGGCGACCCCGAACAGGTCGAGGGCGTGATGCTGCTGCGTCCCCGGGTGTCGCGCATTTTCTACCTGCGCAAGTTTTTTGACTATCCCATCAGTCTGGGGCTTCAGACATTCAAAAACATGGGCTTTGCCCGTACGATGAAAGCGGGCTTCGGCTATTTTGCCACGCTCGTTCATAAGCGAGAAGAAAAAACGCTCGAAGATTTTTATATAAACAGGTTCGGCAAGCCTTTGTATGAGATGTTTTTCGAGGACTACACGGAGAAGCTCTGGGGTGTGCCGGTGCGGGACATCGCGCCGGACTGGGGCGCTCAGCGGGTGAAGGGCCTTTCCCTCACCAAGGCCGTGGGGGAGGTGCTGCGCAAGGCCTTCAAGCCCGGGTACAAAACGAACGAGACCTCGCTTATCGAGCAGTTCCATTACCCCAAGCGCGGCCCCGGGCAGCTGTGGGAGGCCCTGGCCGACGAAGTGCGTTCTCTCGGCGGGGAGATTCGCATGGACAGCAAGGTTACTAGGGTTCAGATCGAAGATGGCCGGGCTGTGAGCGTTCTTGCCAACAGTCATGAAAGAATTCGCGCAGATTATGTCATTTCAACAATGCCTGTGAAAGACTTGGTTGCCGCCATGGGCGAGGCCCCGCCGCAACAGGTGAAAGACATCGCCGCGGCGTTGCCCTACCGGGATTTCATCACTGTGGGCCTGCTGCTGGACAAGCTGAAGCTGGGCGACATCCCTGACACGTGGATCTACATCCAGGAGCGGGACGTGCGCCTGGGCCGCCTGCAGGTGTTCAACAACTGGTCGCCCTACATGGTGGCCGACCCGGCGAAAATCTGGCTCGGCCTGGAGTATTTCTGCGGCGAGGGTGACGCCATGTGGAATATGCCCTCCGAGGAATTCGTTCAATTCGCGATTGACGAGCTGGCCAAGATTGACATTATCAATCCGGAGGACGTGCTCGATGCCACACATATCCGGGTGAAGAAGGCCTACCCCGCCTACTTTGGGACCTATACAGACTTCGATATTGTGCGCGGATATCTGGACGGCATAGAGAACCTCCACTGCATAGGCCGCAACGGGCAGCACCGCTACAACAACATGGACCACTCCATGCTCACCGCCATGGCGGCTGTGGAGGCCATACGCACGGGATCGGGTGATAAATCGGCCATCTGGAATGTGAATACGGAAGAGGAATACCATGAGGAGAAGTAGTGACTCGCGCGCGAACACCCCCCGGCCCTTCGGGCCACCCCCCTCCAAAGAGGGGGGCTGTCTCTGCTTTTTCCGAAATATATGGTTGAAGCACATAAAGCCCCCCTCTTTGGAGGGGGGTGGCCCGAAGGGCCGGGGGGGGCCTTCTACATCCATCTTCACATTCCTCTTCTCCCTCTACCTCGCCTGCGTGTTCGCCTTCCACGGCTTCTTCGTCGCCGTCCGGCCAAACCTGCTGCTCACCTTCCTGGCAATCGGCGCAATGACGCCGGCGTTCCATTTCCTGATTGAGTTCTTCGCGGAGAAATGCCCCTCCTTCGGCCCCTCCGGTCTGCACGCAAAGAGGGAAAAGCTCTCGTGGCAGATATTCGCCGTGGTGGCGGGCGTGACCCTCGCGGTGATGCTGCTCAACCTGGCCGCGCACTACCCCGGCGGGGCGACATACGACAACTACCGCCAGTGGGGCCAGGTGCAGAGCGGGGTGTTCGACGACTGGCACCCGGCCATCCACACCATGCTCATCTGGATGGTGACGCGCATCATCAATCGCTATGCCTTCTTCATCGCGGTGCAGATGCTCTGCTTCAGCCTGCTGGCCGGGTGGATGGCGGCCTCGCTGCGCGCGTGGGGGCTGCGGCACGGCTGGGTGATCGCCTTCGCGGTGAACCTGCTTTCCGCGCGCTCCACCCAAGGGATACTGCTCTTCGCCTGGAAGGACACCATGTTCACCGTGCTGGCCCTGGCCGTGGCCGTGCAGATGATCAACATAGTTCTCTCCGACGCCGCGTGGCTGCATAAATGGCCCAACCGGATCGCCTTCGCGCTGGTGTTCGCCCTGGCCACCGTCGTGCGCCACAATGGGATGTTTTTTACCCTGCCGCTGCTGGGGCTACTGCTGGCGCTCTATATGAAAAAATCCGCCTGGGAGTGCGTGATTACCGCGCTGATGGCAGGGGTGATGATCTTCGGCGTGCGCGGCCCGCTGTATGCCGTAACGCGCGTCGCCCGGGACGAGAACCAGGGCTATGTGGAGGCCATCGGCCTGCCAATGACCATCCTGTGCAGCGTCTACAGAACCGAGCCGGAGGCCCTTCCGCCCGAGGCCACGGCCCTGATGCGGGCCATTGCCGACGAGGATATGTGGGCTTCGTACTTCGTCTTCGGGGATTACAACTCCATCAAGTGGGTCGTGGACGCCAACAGCGTTTTGCAGCACTTCCCCCTCAAGTATCTGCTGCACATGACCTGGCAGACTGTGCGGGCCGCGCCCGAGACCTCCCTGCGGGCCGCGCTGAGCCTGACGCAGTATGTTTGGGATCCCAACGTGTGGGACTACACCGTGGACTTTTGGCGCACGGGAGACTACGCCGAGCCGGGCCCGAACACCATAGCCGGGGAGGCCCTGGCCGCCAATCCGGAAAGAATAGAGAAGTTCGCGAGGGTTTATGACACCTGGCGCGATGCCGCGCGGCTGCTCACGCCCAGCAAAATTTTGCAGTCCGTGGGGATTGCCATGCTCGCCCTGGCGCTGGCGGGGGCCTACTCCCTGCGCCGCCGCAGGGGGCTGAAGGCCCTGCTCCTGGTCGTGCCCTCCATGGCATACAACATAGGCACCATGCTGATGCTCTGCGGCGGGGATTACCGGTTTTTCCAGTTCAATGCCGTGATTACGCTGCCGCTGGTGCTGGTGTGTTTGGCGAGGGAGGAGGAGACGTCGCTCCGCAAAACCACCCCGGCCTGCGGCCACCCCTCCCAGGAGGGGAATTAACCCATCTCTAAATAGGAGGTATTCCGGATGTACATTACATTGGCAGATTTCGAGCAAAACATTGATGAGTACATGGAGCTTGCGGAAACGCAAACAATTTATATCATGAATGAAAACGGCAAAGTACTTTTTCTCACCAACCCTGCACTGAAAGGGGAGCCCCTGCATGAAAAAGGGTAGGATCATATTTCTTGAGGGTGTTTCAAGCGCCGGGAAAACAACATTGGCAAGGGCATTGCAGGCGCGGCTGCCGGAGCCATTTTTCTGGCTTGCGGGCGATACCATTTGGGCGATGGCGCCGGAAAAGTTCAAAGCTGATATGGAAATGATCTTCCCGAAGATTGACGCCGCGACGATCAATACGATTAAGCTATTTTCCAAGCTTGGCATTGATGCCATCGTGGACATGGTGCCGGTTATCAAATCAAACAGGAATTTCGCAAAGATGCTTCGTAAATGCCCGGTTTTATATGTCAACGTAACCTGCCCGCTGGAGGAGCTTCGCCGCAGGGAACAGGAACGCGGCGACCGGCAAATCGGGCTGGGTGAAAGCCAGCTTGCGGGGCTTTCCCCGCAGGACAAATATGACATTACAGTAGACACGCACAACAGCTCAATCGAGGAATGCGCTGATCAAATTATTGAAATGATGAATTGAGAATAAGCTTGCTTTTCCGAATGTATTTCGCTATAATAGAACTATAAAGAAAGGCTAAGAAAGGTAACACACAATGAAAAAGATGATTTTAGGTGTTTCCTTATTGCTTGGCGGTATAATTGGAATTGCGGCTTCAATGCTTACAGTTGCAATTTCATGTCAAGCCTTAGGGACGGTGAATGACAGTTCCAGCATGTTTGCGTACTTGGGCTGGTTTGGGATGAATCCGCTTTTTGTTTGCTTTGTTATTCTGAGTGCTATAGGGATTGCCATTTGTGTTAAAGAGGCTTATTTCAGCAAAGGAGTAAAATAACAATATCATAGCCTTAGGAGCCCCCATGCCTGACCTCCACCGCAAAGCCCTCACCCTGCCCCCCCTGCCCGGCGTCTATCTCATGAAGGACGCCAAGGGCGGGGTGCTTTACATCGGCAAGGCGAAGAGCCTCAAGGCCCGCCTGACACAATATTTCGGCCTGCTGGAGCAGCATGGCCACGGCTACATCTCCATGGGAATGGAGCACGTGCACGACTTTGACTACATCATCACCAGCAGCGAGCACGAGGCCCTGGTGCTGGAGAACTCCCTCATTAAGCAGCACACGCCCAAATACAACATAAAATTAAAAGACGACAAAAGCCATCGATGGGTGCGCGTCACCCGGGAGGACTGGCCGCGCATGACCATCGCCAAGCAGAAGCACGACGACGGCGCGGACTACCTGGGCCCCTACACCAGCGCCTATGCCGTGAAGCTCGCCGTGGACGAGGCCAAACAGGTTTTTAAACTACCCACCTGCTCGCTCCAGTTCCCCAGGGATATCGGCAAGAGCAGGCCATGCCTGCAGCATTTCATCGGCCGCTGCGACGCCCCCTGCGCGAAGAAGATCGGCCACGCGGTCTTTCTGCAAAATGTGCGCGGGGCCATGGCGTTTTTGAGGCGCGGCAGCATCCAGAGCGAGAGGGAACTGCGCCTGGAGATGGAGCAGGCCGCCGAGAACCTGGAATTTGAACGGGCGGCCCGATTGCGTGACACCCTGCGCGCCATCGAAAAGCTCAGGGAGAAGCAGCATGTGGTCAGCGTGAGCGTGGAGGAGCAGGACGTATTCGCCCTGGCGGCAGAGCAGGCCCAGGCCTGCTGGGCGGTGCTGCGCTTCGCCGAGGGCAAGCTATACGACAATGAGCAGTTTTTCCTTCCACGTCCGGAAAACTATGAGAGAGCAAGGCAGGAACTTCTGGAGCGCTATTACTCTATACGCGGCGACAAACTGCCCCGCCGCGTGCTGCTGGACGGCGAAACTGAAAATTCCGTCCTGCTGGAGGAATGGCTCTCCGCGCAAGCGGGGCACAAAGTTACTGTACAGGTCGCCCAAAAGGGCGAACCCGCCCAACTCGTCGCCCTGTGCCGCCAGAACGCCGTGGAGAAGCTGGCCCACCGCATCGGCCGCCCGGGGAAGGGTATCGCCGCGCTGGAGGAGTTGGCCCGCCTGCTGGGCCTGCCCGTCCCGCCGCAATACATCGAGGCCTACGACATCTCCCACATCGGCGGCAGCGACAACGTGGCCGGCATGGTGGTATTCCGCAGCGGCGCGCCCCTCAAGGCGGCATACAAACGCTTTGCCATCAAGGGCTTCGCCGGGCAGGACGACTACGCCTCCATGGCCGAGGTGCTTGATAGGCGCCTCAAGCGCTACTTCGAAGAGAAAGACAAAAATGAGGGCTTCGGCAAGCTGCCTGATTTGATTCTGCTGGATGGCGGCTTGGGGCAGGTGCATGCTGTGGAACCTATACTGGCCAGCCATGGGCTGAGCATCCCTCTGTTCGGCATGGTGAAGGACGGCAAGCACAAGACCCGCGCCATCGCCTCCGGCGGCGGGGAGATCGCCTTCACCGCGACAAAAGCTGCCTTCGCCCTGGTGACCGCTATCCAGGAAGAGGTCCATCGCTTCGCAGTGGCCTATCACCACAAAAAGCGCGAGAAGAGCGCTCTCGACTCCGAACTGACGAAGATACCCGGCATCGGCCCGGCACGGGCAAAGGCGCTGCTGGTGCATTTCAAGACCGTCAAGGCCATACGGGAGGCCGATTCGGAAGCGCTGGCCAAGGCCCCGGGGATGAATGCTAAGGCGGCGGGGGCGGTGAGGGAATATTTTGACGGAGAGCAGGGCTGATTTTCTCGGCGGGCCAATGGCGAATATGAAAAACTCGCCACATCCGCCATTGGCGGAACTCTCGTAGGGCGTTGCATCGCAGCGCCGCCAAACAAAATTTTTGAGAAAAAAGGGGCTTATCATGAAACGTTGCTGCTTGGCTTTACTCGCGTTGCTGCTGCTTGCCGCTTGCGGCAGGGCAGAGCCTGCGCCTGTGACCGCCGCGCCAACCACAACCGAAGTTGAAACCACAGTTTTATCGGGAACCGCAATTCTTATGGAAACCGATACCGCTACCGTATTTGAAACAGTGATAATGTGGCCTTCTGTGCAGGGTTATGCAGGCAAATTCGTGCGGGAAATCTGGCTGCGCGACAAGGCCACAGGGGAAGAAACCCTGCTTTTAGAGCCCGACTACGATAACGAGCGTGACAATGTCGTTCCACTTTTTGTTAGCAAGATCAACGAGCGTTATTTTATTTTCGTCTATGGGATAGAGGGCACGGACGCTCAAGGTGGCCCAACGTTTTATGACCTTGAAAAACTGCATATAGTGCAAGTGGATTATAACGGTATCCATGACGCTTATTTTGACCATGTGGCCGATGGAAAAATCCACATAAATGAATGGATGTCAGACGGTAGCGAAATTTTCCGATCCTATACTATCAACATCGCCGCCCTGGACAGCGACGGCCCCATCACCCTGAAAGAGGTTCGCTAATGCCTGACCAACACGCCCGCACCGCCCTCCTCCTCGGCCCCGCCGCTCTGGAGAAACTCGCCGCCGCCCGCGTGGCCGTCTTCGGTCTTGGGGGTGTGGGGGGCCATGCAGCCGAGGCCCTGGTTCGCTGCGGCGTGGGCGCCCTCGAGATCGTCGACGGCGACACGGTGAGCGAAAGCAACCTCAACCGGCAGATTGTCGCCCTGCACAGCACCATTGGCCAGCCCAAGGCGCAGGCGATGGCCGCTCGCATGCGCGATATCAATCCGGCCTGTTACGCAACAGCTCATGTTGTGTTTTTCGATACAAACACAGCAATTCAATTTGACTTTACTCAGTATGATTACGTTCTGGATTGCATCGATACAGTGACCTCCAAGCTGCTGCTCATCGAGATGTGCCGCGCCGCAGAGACGAAAATTATCAGCTGCATGGGCGCTGGCAACAAGCTAGACCCTGCGCAGTTCGAGATCACCGATATCTACAAGACCAGCGTGTGCCCCCTGGCCCGGGAGATGCGCCGCGAGCTGCGAAAGCGCGGCGTGCCCTCGCTGAAGGTGGTCTACTCCCGCGAGGAACCCGCCGTCCACAGCCGCCCGCCCGGCAGCGTGAGTTTCGTGCCGTCCGTTGCGGGGCTGATGATGGCCGGGGAGGCGGTAAGGGAAATGACCTTGACAATCCCGCCGGCGTGCGATATGATTATACTATGAATACACACAACCACTGGATTGAGCAAACCCTCGCGGGCCGCGGCATAGCCCTCACCGGCTTCGCGGACCTGGGCGAAATCGACATTGAAGCGCGTCGGGGATTCCCATACGGCGTGTGCCTCGCTATGGTTTTGGATACGCTGCCGAGTACGGCGGAGGAACCTTCGATTGAGTATTATAACGAATACAGGCGCGTGAGCGCGGCATTGCGTGAGATAAGCAGCTTCCTTGCGGAACAGATCCGGGCGCACGGGTACGGCGCACTGTCCCTCTGGCTGCTCGATAGGCAGGACGGCGACTTCCGCACGCCTCTGCCATTCAAAACCTTGGCGACACGGGCGGGGCTGGGATGGATCGGCAGATCGGCAGCCTTGGTTACAAAGGAATACGGCAGCGCTGTCCGGCTGGGCGGGGTGCTGACTGATATGCCCTTGGAGACAGGAAACCCGATCAACGCGTCGCTTTGCGGGGACTGCATGGAATGCGTAAAGCATTGCCCCGGAAAGGCTGTCCGGGGCAGCCTGTGGGATGTATACACCGACCGCAATAGCCTGCTGGACGCCCACGCCTGCAAGCGCGCCGTGATCGAACGCGGTAAGGCCATAGGCAAAACCGAGGGCACCTGCGGGGTGTGCATCGCGGTTTGCCCATGGACAAAATGAATAGGAGGACACTCTCATGGCATGGTATTCGATCGTTCTGCTGGTTCTGGCAATCCTGTTCACGCTGGTGTATTTCGTTGGCGGCTACATAGGCTTCCGGGGCGCGCTGCGGCGGAGAAAAAAAAAGGGAGCGTCCTCCCGCATGCAGACGCCCGATCCCAACCTGCAACTGCGCCATGACATGGAGGCGGCGGGCCGGGCCTGGCTCTTCGAGCAAACCCCCGAGGAGGTGGAACTGCGCTCCTACGACGGCCTGACGCTGCGGGGCTATTTCCTCCCGGCGGCGCAGCCATCGGACAAGCTTGTGGTGTTCGCCCACGGCTATAGCTACAACGGACCGGACCAGTTCGGCGCGATGCTGCCTTTCTACCACAACGATTTGAACTACAACATTCTCCTGCCCGACCACCGCGCCCACGGCCGCAGCGATGGCGACTGGATCGGCTTTTCGGCCATGGAATGGCGGGACATCCTGGATTGGGCGGCGGTCTTCGCGGAGCGCCTGGGGCCGGACACACAGGTGGTGCTGCATGGGATGTCCATGGGCGGGGCCACGGTGATGAACTGCAACGCCCACAACCCGCCGGACTATATCAAGTGCATCGTGGAAGACTGCGGCTACACCAACGGCTACGAGATAATCTCCCTGGTGGCCAAGCGGGACCTGCATATCAACATCCCGCCGATGATCTGGGGCCTGGGCTTCTGGTTTAGGATGATCCAGCGCCGTTCCCTGCGCAGGGACGCCGACCCCTACGGGAACATCGCCAAATGCAAGCTGCCCACGCTGTACATCCACGGTGCCAGCGACCGCTTTGTGCCCGCGGAGATGGGCCTGCGCTGCCATGAGGCGGCAACAATTCCGAAAGAATTGTTGCTGGTGGAGGGCGCGGGGCACTCCATGTCGTATTTCCTTGCCAAGGGAGAGTATGAGGAAAAGCTAAGGGCGTGGCTGGAGAGACGGATGGGGGAGACGGTGGGCGTATAAGCGGTGACGTTCACAGGAACGAGTGATCTAAACCAAGACACCGGCCTGCTCACCAACTACGTGACGGTGAATGATCTCGCACCGGATACTCTGTACTACTACCAGTGTGAGGACAATTCGCAGGGCAAAAGCGCCGCGTAAAACTTCAAAACAGCCCTACTGCCCCGCTCGAGTTACTTTGGCATAATTTATCATGCGGGATTCGGGGCTGATTCCGTAAAATTGTTGCCACGCATAGCCCGCCTCTGCGAGTTTTTTGCTGCTTCTGTATGTCTTCTTTGACAGGCTGAGAACCCATGTGTGGGCTTTTTTCTCACCGCAGCAGGGCCACAAGCCCCACCGTGATGACGCTCAGACCCATAAGGCCGGCCAGGACAAGGGCGATGATGCGTACGAGTTTTTTGTTCATGCGTTATTTCTCCTATGTTTTTATGCTTGGGCGGCTGAGGGCCGCCGCCCCTACATGCAGTGGGCTATCTTCGGAACATGCTTATTTTATCTCGAATTCAGCGTAGACCTGATGCAGCTGATTGTCGTTCCTGATTGGCCTCTCCGCGTCGTAGTAAAAGTGCGATGCGATGCGCCAGCGCCCCGCCTGCAGGGGGCCAAAATAATGGCTTATATCATAGGTTTTTTCCCGGCTCTCGCCCGGCGTGAGGTAATAGCCGATCGTGAGAAAGAGCAGTCTGTCGACAGGCTCCACCTCGGCCCACTTGCCGCCTTGCCATTTTTGCAGGACAAAGGAATCGCCGAAGATCATGTCTTCATCCGCACCGTTGTACCATGTGACTTTGATCTCCTCCGTTCCCGCGGGGTAGATTGCCTGCGCTGGAGTGAGAATTACGGGCTCCGCGGGGTCGTTTTTCGTCGGCGCTTCGGTGGCGGTGGTTTCTATCGCAGTGAGAACGCCGGTATCGGCCCCGGAGGTTGCGGGGGGCGGGGAATCGTTTTGGGCGGGCTCGCCGGATGAGCCGTCGATCAGCATGATGGGAAACTCCAGCTCAAGCCGTTCAGAGTTCCCTTCGAAACCCTCCGGCGTACCGGGAATCCAAAAAAATACAGCCGTGCCCTTGTATTCCCCGGCGGGATACCAGTCGATCGTCTGCGTGGAGAGGTCGGCCCAGTAGCCGCCGCTGGCCGTGCCGGGCAGTAAGTTCATGGTCTGCGTGAATGTCTCGCCCGCCTTGAGCACGGCGTAACGATAGTCGTTAGTCATGGCCTTGCCGTAGGCGTCCATGTCGATAAAGTCCGGCTCGATGCGCACCGCGATCTCCAGGTGCATGTCCGGGGTGCCGCTGGGTACGCCGTAGGTGATGTCCTCATCGGTGGCGTTAGTGACGGAGGCCGTGAGAACGAAGGGTTCCCCGGTCAATTGGTGCTGGTAGCTGGTCGAAACCCGCAGGATCAAGCCGTCTTTCTCCGCCTCACGGTTCATTTCGATAGCGGGGCGGGTCCAGGTCTCGGCCCCGGAGGTGGAGGGCGTTAAAGCGATTGGGTCGGGTTCGTTTGGCGAAACGCCGCAGGCGCTGAACAGCGCAAGGCAGAGCAGCGCGGCGATGAGCGCGAAAACAATCTTTTTCATAGGCATTCCCCTTTCATACAGATTAGTCGCCGGGGAATGGTCTTTTCCTTACGTCCTATAATCCCCATTGATTTTCACATAGTCATATGTCAGGTCGCAGCCCCAGGCGGTGGCCGCGGCTTCGCCGTCGCGCAGACCGACGAGAACCGTTATTTCCTCTTCGCCGAGCACGCGCGCGGCATGTTCCTCGGAAAAGGGGATGCCCGCGCCGTTTTCGCATACGTCAACGCGCCCGGCGGGGGATTCGAACGAGACAGACACAAGAGCCGGATCAAGATCGGCACCGGAATAGCCCAGGGCGCACAGCACGCGGCCCCAGTTGGCGTCCGCGCCGAACATGGCGGATTTGAATAGGCTGGAGGAGATCACGCCCTTGGCGGCCAAGCGGGCGTCGCGCAGCGTCTTTGCGCCTGCAACGCGGCACTCCAGCAGCTTTGTCGCGCCCTCGCCGTCGCGGGCGAGCATGCGGGTGAAATCCGTGAGTACTTTATCCAGGGCCTCTTTGAAAGAGTCCAGAGCCTCCCCCGGACCTGTAATCGGCTCGCTGCCCGCCATGCCGTTGGCCAGTAAGCAGCACATGTCGTTGGTAGAGGTGTCGCCGTCTACGCTGAGCATATTTAGGGTGCCTTCGGCGCTCTCTTTTAGAGTTTTTGCTAAGAGACCGGGATCAATGGCAACGTCGCTCGTAATAAAGGCCAGCAGGGTTGCCATATTGGGGTGGATCATCCCAGAGCCCTTGGCCATGCCTCCCACACGGCAGGTGACGCCGTTCACCCGGAACTCCGCTGTTGCCTGCTTGGGGAAGGTATCGGTGGTCATAATTGCGTGGGCAGCCTGTTCGCTGTCATGGCTCAGGCCCTCGCACAGAGCCGGCATGCCAGCTTCTATGGGCGCAAGAGGCAGCGACTGGCCTATCACCCCCGTGGAGGCCACGACCACCTCGCCTGCCGGTATGCCGAGATAGGTCTCGACCAAAGCGCACATGGCTTCGGCGACCTCTATTCCGCCGGCGTTGCAGGTGTTGGCGTTGCCGCTGTTGCAGATGACCGCCCGGGCGTTGCCGTTTTTCAGGTGGTCTTTGGTGACCAGCAGGGGCGCGCCCTTCACCAGGTTCGTCGTGTAGACTGCGGCGGCACTTGCGGGGGCGTCGCTGACAAGCAGGGCCAGGTCGGGCTTTTTGTGGTTTGGGCGGATGCCGCAGTGGATGCCCGAGGCGCGGAAGCCGCGGGGGAAGGTTACGGACATGGGGTGCTCCTTTGTGCTTTAGTTTTCGGCTATGAACAGCCAGTTGCCGGCGGTGTCGATGTAGCCGCGTTGGCCGCCCAGCTCGACCCAGAAATAGTTGGGGCCTTGTTCGCCGGCGGTGCGCCAGTAATAACCAGGATCAAGCGGGGGATACTCGCCTTCATCAATTACTATGCTGTCGTAAAATGGCTCCAGAGGGCAATCGGGATAGAGGCTGCCTTCCCAGTCAATCGCGAAAATTGTTCGCTGTGGTACTTCTGTCTGCTTTTCCAAAGCACGATTTTGCCAACCAGCTATCAAGACATGGTCCTCATAGGCATCAACAATCTTCGCTTCATAATATGAGCCCACATAACCATCGTGATAATAATCCTGTTCGAGCAAGATTCTGTAGGCACTCAAATCGGGTGTGGCGCGCCAAACGCCGTCTTTCAGCGTAAAACACAGATACCGGTATCTCGTGTGCAGGATATACGCAGTATCGGAAACCGGGAGCGGTTTGCCGTAGGCGTCGCAGCTTGCCTTGACCTGCAAGTTTTTATCCAACAGCATATAGCCCTTGATGGGTCCATCGAAGGTCCAAAGCCTGTCGCCGGGTTCACCCGTAAACACCGGATTTAGGTCCGGGTCAAGCAGGGTGGGGGTACGCTCGTTTCGCTCATGACTGCCACCATTATAGCTATACAGCTCAAAGCAGTACAGACCCTTTTCCCAGACATTTTCCAACGCGAAGCCTTCTTTTTCAAGAACAATGCTACCATCACGGTCTGTCCAGGCAGTGCGAACGGAGTAACTGTAATAGTCTATGTACATAGGTGCGTATTTGCCTTTGAATGGAAGGATGTGCCAGTCGTCAAACTGCGGCAAATGCTTGAACGACGCGTCGTACCAGCGAAAAACCCCGTCTTTCTGGAAGCAAAACCACTGCGTTTCCGGCTCGTAGTCCTGTAATTCGCCCAATCCGGCGGGCAAAGTAATCTGTTGGCCCGTCTCAAAGATGGTACATTGCTGTCCCACCGCGAACGCGTTTTTACTGAGGTCGATCCACTGGCCATCCTCCGGCTCCACGATATAGGCGTTGGCTTCGAGGTCGAACAACCCGTAACGAAATTCAATCATCGAGGTCGCCGAATTTACCACGGCATAGCGCCCGCCGGGTAGGGCCCAAAAATCGTGCCACCACGTACCCTCGCACCCCAGCTTTTTTGCCGTGCCATCTAGGTTGTAATAAGTATAGAAAATGAAATTATCGCTGTTTCTCCGCGCGGCGATCAGACCAATGACGCGCGTTTGCTCTGTGTCGTTGTAGACATATTGGGAATAGAAGTCAAACTGCGGTTTGGCCACAAGCTTGCCATCCTGATTGATCAACCCAAGCATGCCATTGCGCCCTTCAAAGGTATACAGCATCGGCCCGCCCTGCAATGGCTCCATGATGGCGAGGGGGCGGTTGGGGTCAAGTGTGGTAGGCGCTACAGTTGTTGTCGGCTCGGTTGGGGGGTAGGGCGCGGGGATTCCCTCCCCGCACCCTGCCAGGAAAAACAACGTGATGCCCGCGAGAATGGCAATGAATCTACGCATAATTATCCCTCATCCACAAACAGCCATTCGCCCTTGGTGTTGATGTACCCCCGCTTACCGTCCTCCTGCTCGATCCAGTAGTAATTCGGCCCCTGGAACCCAGCGGAGTAGGGCGACAGCACGCCGAAGAAGGGCGCGAGGGGGCAATCGTCAACGAACTCGCCGTCCCAGTCTACGGCGTAGGTGTTGTAGACAACGCCGGCCTCATACCAGTGCACGCCGGTCTCGATCACGATGAAGTCCTCGCACATGACGATGGGGTTGGCGTAGGGCACGCCGTCGCTGTGGCCCGCTTGCTCATTGGGGAAGAACTGCGTAAGATCCAGGGCGGTCCACTGACCGTTTTGCGCGGCGTAGGCATAGCTGAAGGCGCCGTCGGGATGCCAGTCGTTTAAGGACCACCAGCAGCGGAAGGCATCGGAGGCCTGCATGGGCTTGCCGGCAAGGTCGTAGGCGGCCTTGATGCTCTTATCGGCATTCAGGTGGAGGTAGCCCCCGTGTGCGCTGCCTGTGCGCGGGTTGTAGCTCGGGCTTTCCAGCCTGGCGAAGCGCTCGCCCGCCCCCAGCGCGAACACCTCGTTCAGTCCGGCGTCGAGCAGAGCGGTCACGCCGCCGTCGTTGTTTATAAAGTAGCTCTTGCCGCCGTCGTTGGTCTGGACGTACTGCGTATAGCGCTGCTGCGAGAGCTCTCCCTTGCGGTTGACCCAGGTGGTGACATCCGGGAAGGCATTGTTGTTATAGATCATGCACCACGCCCCGCCGCCGAAGCCTGCGTAATCTATGCTCCAGCCGGTGAGGGTTGGGATGATCTCCAGGTTTTTGTCGTAGACGCGCTGCTCATAGTCGTTCGTGATGGAGCCAAACCAGCCGGTTTCGGGGAAAACCTGCTGCACACGCCCCATGCTTAGAGGCAACGCAACGATGCTTGCGTCGGCGGCATTGAAAGCCCACTGGGCGGTTTCGTCGCCGGTGCCGTCGGGGGTGTTGTATTGGTAGCCGAGGGCCATGCCGCCGGTGGCGTATTGGATCATCTGGCCCGCCTTGGGTTCAATAACATATTTGTTCTCTTGCAGGTCGAAAATGCCCTCCTCCAGGGGGTCGGTGATGTCATAACCGCCGCCCTGGCCCGCATCCTGCGCCGTGTAAATGATGGCATAGCGCCCGCCGGGGAAGATATCGACACGGTGTCCCTCCACGGGGAGCGCGCGGCTTTGGCCGCCGAGCTCGTAGATGGTGATTTCGCGGCCCTTCACGGCGGCAAGGCCGATGACGCGCTGTTCGGCCTGGTCGTAGATGTAGTCGGCGTGGTGGTACACCGCGGAGGAGGCGAGCTTGCCGTCCTGGTCCACAAGGCCGATGGGGTACACGGGATATTCCTCGCCGTCGTAGTCGCTGTAGTGGTGCGCGTAGGCCTCGGTGCCCCAGAATGTGTAGAGCATGGGGCCGCCCTGGATGGGTTCCATGGAGGCCAAGGGTCGGGTCGGGTCCAATGTGACGGGTTCCGCCGCGGTTGTAACGGCGGTGGTTGTATTGTTGTTGTCCGGATTTTTCGTGATCCAGTCGCAGGATGAAAGGGTGAACAAGATTGCTAAGGCTGCCAGGGGCGCAAGGAACTTTTGCGTTTTCATTTTGAAGTCCCCTTTCTGAAAAAAATTATTAAGGCAATAATTATCCCCTCAGACCGCCAACGTCTCCTGCGGGAGCCGTAGGGCGGAGCTCCCCCTTGGGGGAGCTGTCAGCCTCGGGCTGACTGAGGGAGCATCGCGGAGCGACGCGTCAGGTCATAGCAAATCATACTCTCTTTCACAGTATTTCTCCAGTATATAATCCTCATAGTCCCCCGGATCAAACAGGCGCTGGCTGTGGGGGTCGCCGCAGGCGTGGACCATCTTGCCCAGGGAGATGTTGCGCCGCGCGGCCTGGGCGGGAGATTTCTCGCCGAGATAGCGCTCTACGATGGCCTTTGCGCCGTCGCGTTCGAGATTCCCCAGGCACCAGTAGGGCGCGGGGGAACTGACATTGGGGTAGACGTCCCACTTGTAATCGACCCAGAGATAGGGCTCATCCGTGACGAAACTGTGGGTGTTTTCGCTGCCTGAGAGTTTCCGATATAGCTCTTGCTCGGTCTCGCCGAAAACTTCCCGCAGGTCTTGGATGTCCCAGTGTTTGAGGGAGAGGGCCGTGAGCAGAGGCGGCATGCGCTCGAGGGTTTCCGGGGTGGGCCAAAGATCGTAGAGCTTCGCGCCCGCGCCGGTGCAGCCGCCCTGGTGCGCGAAGGCGGAATCTATGTTATAGCAGCATATGAGTTCGTCGACCAGAGGCATTTCGGTGATCGTTTCCTGATTGACAAAGGCCTGGATGCGCGGCTGGATGCCGTTCGCTTGCAGCAGTTCGATACTGCGCAGAATATCATGATGCGCGCCGCTGCGGCCGGTGTATCTGTCCGTCATGGCCTCGCCGCCGAAGACAGTGAGCTGACAGACCTTCAGGCCCAACTCCCGCAGCCAGGGCACGTAGTCGGGGTCCCTGGCCGCGCGCCAGACACTCATGAGTTCGAAATGCGGGGTGCGCTTATCGGAAAGCTCTGTCTCCAGCGCCCAGAGCTCTTTATAGTTGTCGGCAAAATCCGGCTCGCGGAGATGACTGAAGACTTGGAGCTGTTCCGTAGATGGCCGGAAGGCCTCGGCGGCAAAGCGTAGATCGTTTTCGCTCATGCGCCCGTTTGGGTCGTGGCCGAGATAGCAGTGCAGGCAACGGTTGGGGCAGCCGCGCATATCCAGCCAGAGGGAGAGGGATTTTAGTTTTTGCATGGTTTGCTTCCTTATCGTTATACGGGCGGCCTGCTGGCCGCCCCTACAGGTTTTGCGCTATGCTTCGCCTTCGTAGTAACCCACCTGGTCCTCTGTCTTGTACACCTGGTTGATGCCCATGCCCCAAATGCCGATTTTTCCGGAATCCGGATAGAAGGCCACGTCGATTTCGTGCTCGGCATCGTAGTCGAGATAGACAAGATTGACATCGCCGGTGTTGGTAAGCTTGTGCGCGCCCTGCTCCCCCGCGGGGAAGAACAGGAACTCTCCGGCCTGCACGGGACGCTCGCCTTCCGGGGTGCGCAGGCTTCCGCTGCCGCTGAGGATGTAGAAGCACTCCTCGTTTTGCGTGTGGTAATGATATGGATAGGCTGATTTGCCGGGCGGGATTTCATAGAGGGAGACCACGCACTTAGCCTGGCCCCTTGGGAGCAGGTCGCGCCGGCTGTATTCGTAGGCGGGCTGGGGGGATTTGTGTTTGCGGGAGAGGGAGTCTGGGTGGAGGTGGAGGGGTTGGGACATGGGAGACTTCTTTCTTTATAGTTGGGTATAGTCGCACGAGGAAGCATCGTGCAGCGACATTGCCTACAGGTTCCTTCACATCATCCCATCCAGCGGCTGCTCATATGCCGGTAAAAACTCCTCCATGAAGCAATCGACCTCGGGCATGCGCAGGGCTTGGAGGGTCTTGCAGATAGAGCTTTCTGCGCGCACAAACTCGCAGTTGCCAGCCTTGCGCTCCTCCATGCATTTGATCAGCGCGCTGAGCTTGTCCGCCGCCTTGACATAGCACCACAGGTGCAGCTCGTCCTGTGCCGGAACCAGCAGCGGGGTGTAGGCAGCGCGCAAGTCGTCGGGCAGGAGGGCGAGCAGGGAGGCGCAGGCGCTTTTCTCTACTTGTTTATATGCCGTGCGCAGGTGCTCGCTGTGGTATTTCACGGGGGTGGGGAGATCGCCGGTGAGGACCTCGGGGACGTCGTGGAGCAGGGCCAGGGCCGCCACGCGCTCGGCGGGGACGGGAGAAGCGCCCTCCTCTAGGAAACGCGTGTTGTGCAGCGTGGCCAGGGCGTGGGCGAGGATGGCGGTCTCCAGGGTGTGTTCGCTGAGGCTCTCATTTGTTGCGTTGCGCATGAGCGCCCAGCGGGAGATGTATTTCATTCTTGAAAGCAAAGCAAAGAAACTAAAGTTACGGTTGGGCGACAAAATCAAATACCCCCTCCAAACCCAGCACGCCCTCTTTGATGAGTGCCAGGTCGCTTTCGCTTTGGATGTAGGCCCGCGCCTTGAGAACTTTGTTGACGTCCTTGCTCATGGTGAGGAAGGGGGCGCTGTCATCGGGGAAGATGATCTCCAGGGAGCGCAGGTCCGTGCCGCAGGCGTAGAAGATCTCGGCCACCCGCTCGCTGACGTGGTAGGCGTTGCTCACGCCGATGTAGATGCTGCGGATGGAGGAGCGCTTGTTGCGTATCTTGCCCAGGGTGCCCAAGGTGAGGTAGACCACCGCCGTGGCGGTCAGCGCGCCGGCCCAGAACCCCGCGCCGGCTGCGAGGCCCACGCAGGAAACCGCCCAGAGGCTCGCCGCGGTGGTGAGGCCCCTGACCGTGAAGCCCTCGCGCAGGATCGTGCCCGCACCGAGGAAGCCGATGCCGCTGATCACCTGCGCGCCCATGCGCGTGATGTCTGCGTTGCCCGTGCGCAGCGCGACGTATTCCGAGGTACACATCACCAGCGCCGCGCCCACGGCCACCAGAATATGCGTGCGCAGCCCCGCCGGGCGGTGCGAGTGCTGGCGCTCGTAGCCGATTACGCCGCCCAGGATGGCCGCCAGGCACATGCGTCCCAGGGCCAAGACCGCCAGGTGCACCTGGTCGTCGGCCCAAAGGCGCAGGAACATTCCCTTTAAATCCAATTCTATCAAGCCTTTCAGTAGCTTCTTTATAGTATAACATAAATGATGCGATTGCGCAACGGTTTTTCCTTGCGTTTTGGCGGAGAAAATGGTATGATGTGATATAGTGCTCCGCACCACCCCCTCGGCGCTACCGTCTCCTGCGGGAGCCGGGAGCACCGGCCCCCGCAGGAGACGGTAGCGCCGAGGGGGTGGTGCGGAGCACAAAAAGTCGCTGGGGGTACACAATGGCCGACGTATTTTCTGTTTTGGCGTTTCTGGCGGCGATGGCCGCGGCGGGCTTTTCGATACTGATATTTTTGCTATTGCGCCGGGCGCAGTGGCTGCACAAGAAGGACGAGATTGTGATCCCGCAGGAGAATCAGACCGGGCTGATGATGAAGTACATCGGCGACGAATTTGCGCGTTCGCGGCAGGAGCTGGCCGGCCAGCTTGAGCAATTGCGCGCGGGGAACGAGCTAAAGCTCGAGCAAATCCGGGTTACAGTGGAAGAAAAGCTGGCGCAGACGCTGGAAAGGCGTTTGGCGGAATCGTTCAAGTCCGTGAGTGAGCACCTGAACACCGTGCAGCAGGGCCTGGGCGAGATGAAAACCCTCGCGGCGGACGTGGGGGGACTCAAGCGGGCGCTGACCAATGTGAAGATCCGGGGCACCTTCGGCGAGGTGCAGCTGGAGCGCATCCTCGGGCAGATGCTCCACCCGGGGCAGTACGAGCACAACGCGCAGGTGAAGGCGGGGTCGCAGGAGCGCGTGGAGTACGCCCTGCGCCTGCCCGGGCAGGAGGACGGCGAAACGGTGTACCTGCCCATCGACTCGAAGTTCCCCACGGAGGACTACGAGCGCCTGCTGCAGGCCTTCGACTCCGGGGAGAAGGAGGCCGTGGAGGCCGCCCGGCGCGCACTGGCGCTGCGGCTGCGGGTGTTCGCCCGGGATATTAATCAAAAATACATAGAGCCGCCACGCACCACGGACTTCGCGATTCTGTTTTTGCCAACGGAGGGGCTCTACGCCGAGGTTGCGCAGAATACAGAGCTGTTCGAGGCGCTGCAGCGGGATTTTAAAGTCACCGTTACTGGCCCAACAACGTTATCTGCTTTCCTGAATGCATTACAGATGGGGTTCAAAACCTTGGCCATCGAGAAGCGCTCTGTGGAGGTGTGGCGGGTGCTGGGCGCGGTGAAGACCGAGTTCGAGACTTTCGCCAGGGCATTGGAGAGCGCCCAGCAGAAGCTGCGCGCCGCCGACAACGAACTGGACAAGCTCGTGGGCACGCGCACGAACGTGATGACCCGCAAGCTGCGGGAGGTGGAGCGGCTGCCGGAAAGCGAAGCGGAATTAATGTTGAATGCTTAGGCAAAGCTAATCTGTAGGGGCGGCTTGGAAAGCCACCCCTTACAGGTTGTGCTTAATTAAAACTCTCTATCACCGCCGAATATACCCGCCCCGGGTTTTCCAGAAACTTTTGGCGCATAGATTCGGCTGTGCCGCGGTCCGGGGCGTAGAGCGTCACGGCCATGAGCATGTCGCCGCCACGGCCCTGCCGGAAGGTCATATAGCAGCCGCCGCCCTCGGCGGGATACACGGTGATGCCGTTCTCCCGCTCGCGGCGGCTTTGCGCCTGCAATTGTTCCGCCGCGTGGAGCGCGCGGTCCCGCACCCGCCGGGGGAGCTCCTTGGCGAGCTCCCCGGCGGCATGGGCGTATTTCGCGTCCAGGCGCAGCACGGCTTCGCCCGATTCGCCGGACATCGTCAGCTGCCCGGCCTTGAGAAGCGCGTGCAGGGCGGCGGTGTATTCGAAGTAATTCGCGAAACCCTCCCCGGCGAAGACCTGTTCTGCCAGATCCTCGGTGAGGGGCTGCGCCAGATGGCCCGCCAGAAAGCACAGCAGCAGCCGGATCTCCTCCCGGCTGTGCAGGCCTCCGGGCGTTACCCCGGCGGAAAGAAAGCTGTCATCCCGCATGGTCGATTTCCGCCTCCCGGTTGTTCCATGTATTTACGTACGCGTTGTAGCGGGCGTCTTCATAGGCCTTGGCCTCGTCCTCGAAGCGCAGCATGTTTATGTCGCCCGAAACCGTCAGCTGCATGAGGTGGTAGGCCAGGTGGCACATGGCCCGCACGCGCAGCTCCGCCTTCGAATCGCCGGAGAGCAGCGCCGCGGAAACGCCGGTGTGCCCGCGCCCGCCGGCCGCAGCGAGCACCGCGGGGTCGCGCAGGTCAAAGCGCCGGATCTCCTGGCGGTCGGTCTCCACGTCCAGCAGGGCCTGCAGAGCCGCCAGCTTCTCCCCGCGGTCCATCTGCCCCCAGGCCTCGGATTGCAGGTGCTCGTAGGCGCCGTTCATCCGGCGCGCCATGAACGCGTCGTCCCCCCGCATCTGCGCCTCCAGTTCAGTGGGCACATTCGGGACGGGCCTGCGCAGTTGCATGCCGAGGCCCAGCAGGGCGGGCAGCAGCAGCGCCGTGCACATCAGGGGCACGGCAAACAGCAGAAGACGGCGCTTGCGTTCCTTTGCCGCCTGTTTTACATCGTCGCCGCGGGCGCGGCGCACCCTGCGCCTTGCCCTCACCTCCAGCTCCAACTGGGCGTTCCTGGTTTCGAGCTTGGGGGCAACTTTGCCGGGGCCCTTGCCGTGCACAGCAAAAATATAGTAGAGTGTTCCCGCCAGCGCAAAGAGGCTCATCATCAGCAGCGCCGTTCCCGGGTCCCAGGATAGATACCGCAGCGCGAAGTGGGCCTCCACGGGCAGCAGCGGGATCAGGGCGCCCAGCAGCCAGGCCCGCTGACCCAGGGGACGCAGCAGAAGCGCCGCGGCGGTCGCCGGCGCGGCCAGGAGCAGCACCAGCAGATAGAAGCCCCCGGGGCCGCCGATGAAGGGGGCCAGCAGCAAAATCACCGCGTAGGGCGCGATCTGCGCCGCCACGCGCGGCTGGTCAGTCCGGGCGATGGCCACACCGCGCTTCGCATCTCTCCTATCCGGCTCCGCCTCACGCCGCAGGAAAATCCCGGGCCAGATGCGCCGCCGCGACCTTGCCTGCGACCTGTGCCTCTGCCGGTCCTCCGCCGCCACCTTCGCCCGCCAGTCCCGTGTGCCCACCGTGACCTTCTGCGCGCTGTCTTCGGGCTGCTGGGCGTCGTCCGAGGCCTCGTAGGGCTGCATGATGTCGCTCAATCTCTCGTAGTCGGGCCTCCAGCCGACATCCTTTGGCATATGTTCAGTCCCCCTTTGTCATATTACTAGGCCGCTCCGCGATACTCCCTCAGACCGCCAACGTCTCCTGCGGGAGCCGTAGGGCGGAACTCCCTCACGAGGGAGCCAGGGGCTTGTCCCCGAGAGTTTGCAGAGACTATGGAGCAAAGAAGCTCCCGCCATACGGCTCCCGCAGGAGACGTTGCGGGTCTGAGGGAGTATCGCGGAGCAACGTTCCTCGCACAGCGCCGTCATTCCCCCTTGATCTTCTCCCAATATGCCCTTGCGGCCTGCTCCGCCTTGTTGCCGCCGAAATGATAGTACTGTGCGCCGGCCAGGGCGTCCGGAAGGTACTGCTGCGCCACCCAGTGGTTCGGGTAGCTATGGGCGTAGAGATAATGCTGCCCGGGCTTGCTGTTATCCGTTCCGTCGAAGTGTTTGTTCTGCAAAGAGCGCGGGATGGGCCCGCTCTTCCCGGCCTGGACGTCGGACATGGCGGCCCAGATGCCCTCCGCCGCGCTGTTGGACTTGGGCGCGGTGGCCACCAGGACCACGGCGTCGGCCAGGGGCAGCTGCGCCTCCGGCAGACCCACCATCTGCGCGGCGTCCACCGCGGCCTTCACGATGGGGATGATCTGCGGCCAGGCTAGGCCCACGTCCTCGCAGGCTGTCACCATCAGGCGGCGCATGGCAGAGGGCATGTCGCCGGCCTCCAGCAGCCGCGCGAGGTAGTGCAGCGCCGCGTTGGGGTCGCTGCCCCGCATGGATTTCTGGAAGGCCGAGATGATGTCGTAGTGCTCGTCGCCGTCTTTGTCATATCGCATGGCGCTGCGCTGGGTGAGTTCTTTGGCCAAGTCTAATGTAATTTGACGGTGCTCCGCACAACCACCCCGGCCTTCGGCCACCCCTCCACAGAGGGGAATTGGCGCCGACAGCCAGCACAATTCCGCCGCGTTGATGGCCTTGCGCACGTCGCCGCCGCAGGCTTGGGCGATGTGCGCGACTACGCCGGGCTCTATTTCGACAATTTCGTTTTTTTCTTCCCGCAGGAAACGGAAGGCCCTTTCCACCGCTGGGAGGACGTCCTCGGGTGTCAATGACTTAAATTCGAACACAGTTGATCGGCTCAGGATAGCGTTATAAACATAGAAATAGGGATTCTCCGTGGTGGAGGCGATGAGCGTCACCGCGCCGTTCTCGATGCACTCCAGGAGGGTCTGCTGCTGCTTTTTGTTGAAATACTGAATTTCGTCCAAGTACAAAAGCACGCCGTTGGGCGCCATGAGGGACGCGCTGGCGGCGATGGCCTGCTTGATGTCTGAAGTTCCAGCCGTGGTACCGTTGAGGCTGGTGAAATATCGATCTGTTTGACGCGCGATGATACGCGCCAGGGTGGTCTTCCCCACGCCGGAGGGGCCGTAGAAGATGAGGTTCGGCAACTCGCCCGACTGCACGATATTGCGCAGCGCGCGGCCCGGGCCCAGCAGGTGGGGCTGGCCGGACATATCGTCGATGGTTTGGGGGCGCAGGCGCTCGGCGAGGGGTGCGGGCATGGCTTTCTCCAATGCTTATTTCTTAATGCTTAATTGTCGCTGCGCGAATGCTCCCTCAGTCATCCGAGATGACAGCTCCCTCACGGAGGGAGCCAGGGGAGGGATGGTGCTCCGCACGGCCATCCTCACCCGCCCGAGGCGGGAGCTCCTTCCCCGGGAAGGAGCCTGGGGAATTAGGCAAAAGCGGGTTCGTGTGCCGGGGCTTCAAATAATTCGCCGGAATTGTTTTCGAGATACAGGGTGCTGAGATCCTCCGATATGCCGTAAATAAACAGTCCCTTTTGCGACAGCTGTTCGCTTGTCCGGTTCAGCTCGTCGGGACAGAGCCTTCTTTCGTACAACGCAAGCTTCAGGCTATACATTTTGCCGCATCTGCCGCGCCAAAGCGTTTCATACATATCTTCTGATAGTATTCTGCCCGCCAAATCAGAAACATGATGCAGCCGGAATCTTTCACACCACAGGATGTCCTCTTCGTATTGTATTTGCCCGAGTGCGCAGGTGACGATTTCGTCCTCGTCATAGATATAGGGGATTTGCCGTATTCCATGCTGCCAGGCGACAAAAGCGCGTGTGTGCCCGTCGGTGATGTGAAGCGCTCCGTTTCCCAGGAAATCGCGGGCGCAGATGGGTTCGAAATTATGCAGGTCGGGGTCGAACCAGGCGAGGATGCCGTCGATTTTCTTCTGCGACAGGTAGATTTGGCTTAGCTTCAGGCTGTCGATTGCGGCTATTGTCGGGGGCTCGGCGAGGGGGGTGTTCATGATTCCTCAGTTCCTGTCTCAGAAAAATCTGCTTCTAGTGGATATGCAAACCCATCGGCGGGGAGCAGCGCGGCGATCTCCCGCATGGCCTGCTTGTCGGTCACTGGGTAAATGCCCTTTTCCGCAAACTGCGAGTAGATCAGCGAATACTCCCCCAGGCGGTGCGCGGCCACAACATAGGTTTGGCCGGTTTTCACGCTGCCCTTGAGCATTGTCAAAAGTATTATACTGTCCTCGTAGGTTTCGATGACGCCCCCCTTTAGGATGCGCACAACTTTGCAATTATAGGGGCTTGCTCTGTAAATCCCCTCGGCTTCCAAGCCCAACACCTGGACCTCCAGCACAAATTCGGCTTCGTCAATTGTTGTGGGCATATCGGTTGCCGTGGTGTAGGTCTTTTTCTCGGGCGTCACGGGGCCTTTCTCGGCGATCAGAAAAGCTTTCGCAGCTTCGATGTCGCTCGCGTCGCTTATGCCGGCAATCGGCTGGCCGTTAAGCGTGCTTTTCTTGAGATTCCCGGCGGGGATGAAAATGTCGCCTGTAAGGCTGCTGAGAGGATAATCATGCCAAATATAGTCGTTTCTATGAAGCGGCAGGACATAGTCCTTGCCGGCCCGATAAGTGCCGCCTCTCACTGCCGCCATGTGAATGGTCTCCTCCGGAAATTCCCCGTACAGGACTTCCTTCACCTTGAATACGTACTCGCGGGAGTGGCTGCCGTCCCTGCTGGAGACATATTCCGCAATGACTGCGCAGTTGCTGTATTCGATAACCTGGTCAAAGCCTAATGGATGATAATCGTATTCTGTGTGCCACAACCTCTCGTCAGCCGCTTTGCGCAAAAGGGCTATGGCCGTTACCGCGATGGCCGCGATCAGGAGCACAGCAGCCAACGCCAGAATAATTTTCTTTCGCATAAGCCTGTCCTCTCAATACGTTAAGTCAAAGCCCAGGATGGCTGTATCCAAGGATGCGTCGCTCCGCGATACTCCCTCAGTCATCCGAGATGACAGCTCCCTCACGAGGGAGCCAGGGGATTTCCTCTAGGCTTCTGCTATTTGTTTGGTCAGGATGCCGCATGGCATTGTCCCCTGGCTCCCTCGTGAGGGAGCTGTCATCTCGGATGACTGAGGGAGTATCGCGGAGCGACGTCCTCCCCCTAAAATTCCGCACTCCCCGCTGTCCGTGGAAAGGCACACACGTCGCGGATATTCGCCATGCCGGTGAGGTACATCACCAGGCGCTCGAAGCCCAGGCCGAAGCCGCAGTGCTTGCACCCACCGAAACGCCGCAGGTCCATGTACCAGTTGTATTGCTCGGGAGAGCCGCCCATCGCAAGGATGCGCTGTTCCAGCAGGTCGTGGCGCTCCTCGCGCTGGCTGCCGCCGATGATCTCCCCCACCCCGGGGACGAGCAGGTCCATGGCGGCGACGGTTTTGCCGTCGTCGTTCATGCGCATATAAAAAGCTTTTATTTCTTTGGGGTAGTCCGTGACAAACACCGGGGCATTGAAGATTTTTTCTGTGAGGCAGCGCTCGTGCTCGGTTTGTAAATCGCAGCCCCAGGTTGGGGCATAGGAAAAGCTTTCTTTGTATGGCCGCAAAAGCTCGATGGCTTCTGTATAGGTCACGTGGATGAAATCTGAATTGACTACGGCATTGAGGCGCTGGAGCAGGCTCCGATCAATGAACTGGTTGAAGAAGGCCATTTCGTCCGGGCATTTTTGCAGGACTTCGGCGATGACGGACTTCATCATGTCCTCGGCGAGGGCCATGTCGTCATTCAGGTCGGCGAAGGCGATTTCGGGCTCCACCATCCAGAACTCCGCCGCGTGGCGCTGGGTGTTGGAATTCTCCGCCCGGAAGGTGGGGCCGAAGGTGTATATCTTGCCGAAGGCCAGGGCCATGGCCTCGCCCTGCAGCTGTCCCGAAACGGTAAGGTGCGCGGGTTTTTGAAAGAAGTCTTTTTTATAATCGACGCAGCCGTCCTCTGTACGCGGAATGCTCTCCAGATCAAGGGTTGTCGCGCAAAACATCTCGCCTGCCCCCTCGGCGTCGGCGGTGGTGATGATGGGCGTGTGGGCGTAGACGAAGCCGCGCTCCTGGAAGAAGCAGTGGATCGCGTGGGCCGCTATGGAGCGCACCCGCAGGGTGGCCCCTATCGTGTTGGTGCGGGGGCGCAGGTGGCCTATGGTGCGCAGGAATTCCAGGCTGTGGCGCTTTTTTTGCAGGGGATAGGCCGGATCGCAATGGCCCTCTATCGTGATTTCGCTTGCTTTTATTTCGAAGGGCTGGTTGGCCTCGGGCGTAAGAATCAGTTGCCCGCGCGCTTGCAGCGCCGTGCCGACGCCGAGTTTTCGAAGCTCGGCGAAATTGGGCAGATCCTCCGTAAGAACGACCTGCAGCGATTGAAACGCGCTGCCGTCGCTCAGCTGCGCGAAGGCGATGGATTTGGAACCCCGCAGGGTGCGCAGCCAGCCGCACACGGTGATGAGTCCCTCGAGATAGGCCTCGGGGTTTTCGAGGAGTTGGCGGATTTCGGTTCGGTCCATGGGTGAATATCCTCTCTTATGCTCCCCCCTGCCGCTGCGACGACATCCCCCCTCGCATGCGAAGGGGCTTGGGAAGCGGTTCGTCCAAAAGTTGTGTCAAGTCCACTCATAGCCCCCTTCGCTTGCGAGGGGGGTGGCGCCGCAGCGCCGGGGGGAGCGCGTTTACTCTACCCCGCCGGCAATTCCACCGTGAACTGCGCGTAGGTCTCCCCGTCGCTGGCGGCGGAAATTGTGCCGCCGTGCATCTTCACGATGGTCCGGGCGAGATAGAGCCCCAGGCCCGCGCCCTTCACGTCGAAGCTGCGGGATTTGTCCGTCTTATAAAAGCGCTCGAAGATGCGGGCGAGCTCCTCCGGGGGGATGCCAACGCCCGTGTTGCGCAGGGTGAAGGCGTAGGTATCTTTGTCCGTACGGGCATCGAACTCCAGGCGGCCGCCCGGAGGGGTGAACTTCACAGCGTTATCGATCAAATTGTAGAACACCTGGGTAAGCATGTCCCTGTCCCCCGACAGGACGACGGGCTCCAGGGCGTCAAGGCCGGCGAGTTCCAGCTTCTCGCGGCTGATGATCTGCTCGAAGCGCAGGATCGTGGTGAACAACAGCTCGTTGATATCGAAGGGCTTGAGATTCAGCTGGAGCTCGCCGTCCTCTATTTTCGATAGGTTCAGCATGCCTGTTACCAGGCGCGACAGCCGCTTGACCTCCTCGCTGACCAGCTCAAGGTACTTGCGGTGCTGCTCCCCGGGGATGGTGCCGTCGAGCATGCCGTCGATGAAGCCGCCGATGGAGGTCATGGGGGTCTTCAACTCGTGGGAGACGTTGGCCACGAAGCTGCGGCGGGAGCTCTCGAGGGTGGCCAGGCTGATGGCCATGGAGTTGAAGGCCTCGGCCAGCTGGCGCAACTCGTTGTCCTCGGCGGTCTGCACGCGGTAGCCGAAGTCGCCGCGGGCGTACTGCTGCGTGGCGTGGGCCATGTCTTTGAGCGGGCGCGCCAGGCGGTAGCTGATGAAGTAGACCACGATGAACGCCAGCGCGAGGGCCGCCGCGCCGGAGAGCAGGAACAGCCGCAGCATCTGGCCAACATAGGAGGCCAAGCCGTCGCTGACCGGCTGCACCGCCAGCACGAAGCCCGCCGCCGCGCCGTCGATGTAGAAGGGCGAGGCGGCCATGAGCATCTGGCGCCCGAAAATGCCACCGAGGTTTCCGCTATCGGTAAACCCCTCGCGCCGCAGGGCCGCCCGGGTGGCATCGGGCGGGACGCGCATGTAGCCGTGCTTTATACAGTCCGTGGGGGAGGGCGTCGGCGTATCCGGCACGGCGTCCGCGCAGGCAGCCAGGCGCCCGCGGTCGTCGAACAGGAAGAGTTCCGCATCCACTGCGACGGCGCCGGCCGCCATCACGAGGGCCAGGGACTCCCGCCTGTTTCCCTCATAGTCCCGCACGTAGATACCCGTGACATCCTGCGCGGCTGTGTGCGCACCGACGGATAGGGGGAATTGCTTATCCTGCACCCAGTAGCGGACGGAAAGCATAAGCAAGGCCGTGCCGAGGAAGATGAAACTCCCCAGCAGAATGGCCATGAAGGCCACGAAGTATTTCCGGAACAGGCGCGATCTGCTCATGGCCTCATTCTCCTCAAAAATTTCACCGCCGTGCCCGTCATCGCGCCGGCCAAAGTGCCGCAGAGCAGCAGCCAGGGCGCGGCCCAGAGCACCCCCGGCGTGCCCATGACCAGCGCGGCGGCAAGCAGCTGCGCGATGTTGTGCGCCGCGCCGCCGAGCATGCCGACGCCGGTTTCGGTAATTCGGAATTCGGAATTCGGAATTCGGAATTTAAGCAATATCCCCACCAGCAGGGCGCTCGTAATCCCGCCGGCGGCGCTGAGGAGCATGGCGGTCAATCCCCGGGTGAGGCCGGCAAACAGCGCCTTTGCCGCCGCGACGGCCAGACCCGCGGGCAGGCCCAGCACGGCGCACGCCATCATCACCGCGATGTTGGACAGCCCGGGCTTCACGCCCATAGGGAGATTCAGGAAGGGCACGAGGAAGCTCTCCGCCCAGCTGAGGGCCAGGGCCAGGGCGGAGAGTATGCCCCAAAAAGCTGCTTTTTGGGAAGGGCTGCGGGTGGCAAGAATGCCACCCCTACAGATTTGTTTATCCCGCAATGGCGTCCACCCCCCTGCCAGTGCCGCGTATTTCTACGATCACCCGCTGCGGCAGGCACACGGCCACGTCGCCGGGGCGCTCCAGCCAGCCGGCGCGCAGGCAGAGCTTGTCCCTGCAGGGGGAATCGACAATTCTGGCACGGTTGCCTTCAATCTCTATCATGACCTCGTTGACTTGCATGGACTCACTCGCCTGTTCACTATTCACATATACCCCGCCCGGGCCGCTTGGCCGCAGGAGCAGCAGCGCCCCCGCCAAGACAAGCAATCCCAGTGCAACGAGAATATCCCCGCGCCTCATGTTTCGCTCCAGTATTCCATCACGCCGCCCACCGGCAAGATCGTGCCGTCTTCGTAGATGAACAGGGCGTCGCAGTTGTATTGTGCCAGCAAATCCAGCGAGGCCTCGTAGCCCAGCACAAAACAGGCTGTGGAGATCATATCGCCTATTGCTCCATTGTCATTAATCACCGTCACGCTGACGAGGCCCGGATCGCGATTGGCCGGATAGCCTGTTTCGGGGTCGAAGATATGATGATAGCGTTTGCCGTCCTGCTCGAAGTATTTCTCATAGCTGCCGCTGGTTGAAATAAAATGCGTGCCCTTGAGCGTAAACACGCCCAAGGTGTCGTTGGGCCCGCGCAATGGGTCGCGCAGGGCGATTTTGAAGGGCCGCCCCCAGGGCTTTTCGCCGTAGGTGAGTATGTTCCCGCCGAGGTTGATGACATAGGCGCGCGGCCTTTGGAACGGCGAGAATGTTATGTACGTTAAGTCGGCAGCATCGCACGCAGCGCCCTTGCCGTATGCGCCTGGGTCAAACACTTGCTGCTGTAGAGCTTCCACGATTTCATCCGGTGTCGGAACATAGCCCTTGCCGTCAACGTCCCACAATTTTGTCAATGCACCTAAATAAGGATTAAATGTGCCGTTCGAGGCCTCCATGATTTCAAGAGCCAAGGGAGGCGCTTCGGTTGCGCTGAGAAGTTCTTGTTCAAGCTGCTGGATATCCTCCAAAATCCAGTCCGCGTAGTTACGCCCCCACCAAGTTTGCATGAGAACGCTGCCCATGGCAAAATCGGTGGATGTGTGTGTGTGCGTCAATACGCCATACACAATCACCACAATGATTATTCCCGCGACAAAAAACCCAATGCGTTTCTTCATATCTGTTCCTTCGGCGAGCCAATGGCGCGCCCTACGAGTGTTTCGCCAATGGCGAAGGCGCACACGTGTTCCACATCCGCCATTGGCGGAACTCTCGTAGGGCGTTGCATTGCAGCGCCGCTGACAGCGACTCGCCGCCCTACATCACTGATACTTCGGCCTTGCCATATAGCTCGTGTGCAGCAGCTCGTGGGCCTTGTGGCCCCCCGGCTCGCCCAAAAACTCGCTGTAGAGCATCTTCATGGCCGGGCTTTCATGGCTCTTGCGCAGGGGGAGGGATTTGTCGGTCTCGTAGAGGGTCCTGGCCCGCTCGGCGCGCAGGTCGCGGAAATTGCGCACCACGGCGTGCTGTATGGGCTGGCCGCCGCCGTTGACACAGCCGCCGGGGCAGCCCATGATCTCGATGAAGTGCCAGTCGGCCTCCCCGGCGCGCAGTTTGTCCATCACGATCTTTGCGTGCTTCGTGCCATGGGCCACGGCGACTTTTATTTTCATGCCGGCGATGTCGTACTCGGCCTCTTTGATGCCTTCGGTGCCCCGCAGGGCGTAAAAATCCACGCTCTCCAACTCGCCGCCCAGGAGGGTCTCCGCCGCGGTGCGCAGGGCCGCCTCCAGCACCCCGCCGGTGGCCCCAAAGATCGCCGCCGCGCCGGTGCCCTCGCCCAGGGGGTTGTCGTAGGCTTCGTCGGGCAGATGCGGGAAATAGATGCCCGCGCTCTCGATCATCCGGGCAAGCTCCCGGGTGGTGAGGGACACGTCCACGTCCGGCAGAATTTCCGGATTACGCTCGCCGTCGCGCTTGTTCTCGAACTTCTTGGCCGTGCAGGGCATGATGCCCACCACGAACATGTCTTTTGGGTCTATGCCGATCTTTTCGGCGTACCAGCTTTTCAGGATGGCCCCCTGCATCTGCTGGGGGGATTTGCAGGTGCTCAGGTGATCCAGCAGGTCGGGGTAGTAATGCTCACAGTACTTCACCCAGCCGGGGGAGCAGGAGGTGATGATAGGCAGGGTGCCGCCTGTTTTCACGCGCTGGACGAACTCGTGGGCCTCCTCCATGATGGTCAAATCAGCGCCCACGTTGGTGTCGAAGACTTTGTCGAAGCCCAGGCGGCGCAGGGCGGCCACCATCTTGCCCTGGACGTTCTCGCCGATGTGCATGCCGAAGCACTCGCCCAATGTCACCCTGATCGACGGCGCGGTGTGCACCACGACGAATTTGTTGGGGTCGTTGATAGCCTCCAGCACCGGGGCGCTCTCGTCCTTTTCCACGATGGCGGCCGTGGGGCAGTTGACCACGCACTGTCCGCAGCCGATGCAGCTCACGTGGGAGAGGTCCTTATCGAAGGGGGAGCCGATGTGGGTATCGAAGCCCCGGTTGTTGGCCCCGATGACGGAGACCTGCTGGTCGTCGCAGGCGGCCACGCAGCGCCGGCAGAGGATGCATTTGTTGTTGTCCCGCTCCATATGGGCCACGGAGTCGTCGAACTTATACTTGATATTTTCGCCCTCGTAGTAGTCCGGGTCGCTCACGCCGAACTCCTTGCAGAGCTTTTGCAACTCGCAGTTGCCGCTGCGGATGCAACTCAGGCAGCTTTTGTCGTGGGTGGAGAGCAGCAGCTTTAAAGTCAGTTTTCTGCTTTTTCTGACTTTCTCTGTGTTGGTAAAGACCTCCATGCCCTCGGCCACGGGGAACACGCAGGCGGTGACGAGGCTCCTCGCGCCCTTGACCTCCACCACGCAGATGCGGCACGCGCCGATCTCGTTGATATCCCTGAGATAGCATAAGGTGGGGATCTCGATGGCGATGGAGCGCGCGGCCTCCATGATGGTGCTCCCGGCAGGGACGCTGACATCCATGTTGTTGATTTTGAGGGTTATTGTGTCGACCATATTTATAACGCCCTTTCTAAAGAACCCCCCTGGCGCTGCGCGCCTTCCCCCCTACAGGGGGATTTTGACAGATTGTCAGTATTTCTTGTTGTTGCCGCATTCTTTTATCGCCTCGTCAGAATCCCCCTGTAGGGGGGATGTCACGCAGTGACAGGGGGGTTCTGAAAAGATGCTCGCGGAAAAAGATATAATCTACCTCTTAATGATCGCATTGAGCCTGCACACCTGCTTGCACGCGCCGCAGTGGACGCACTTGCCCTGGTCGATAAAGTGAGGCATGCGCAGTTCCCCGACGATGGCATCCGTGGGGCAAACGCGTTTGCAGGCCGTGCAGCCCGTGCATTTTTCCGGGTTGATATAGAAACGCAGAAGGGCCTTGCACACCCCCGCGGGGCAACGCTTCTCGCTGGTGTGGGCCTGATATTCCTTACGAAAATGCTTGAGGGTGGCCAGCACGGGGTTGGGCGCGCTCTGGCCCAGGCCGCACAGGCTGTTCTCCTTGATATGATTCGCCAGTTCCTCCAGCTTATCCAGGTCCTTCTTGTCAGCTTTTCCCTCGGAGAATTTGTCGAGCAGCTCCATCATGCGCTTGGTGCCGATGCGGCAGGGGCTGCACTTGCCGCAGCTCTCGTCCACGGTGAAATCCAGGAAGTAGCGGGCGATGTCCACCATACAGTTGTCCTCATCCATCACGATCAGCCCGCCCGAGCCCATCATGGAGCCGATGGCCGCCAGGTTGTCGTAGTCCACGGGGGTATCCATCAGGCTCTCGGGGATGCAGCCGCCGGAGGGTCCGCCCGTTTGGGCCGCCTTGAGCTTCTTGCCGCCCGGGATGCCGCCCCCGATCTCCTCGATGATTTCGCGAAGAGTGGTGCCCATGGGGACCTCCACCAGGCCCGTATTCTTGACCTTGCCGCCCAGGGCGAAGACCTTGGTGCCCTTGGATTTTTCTGTCCCGACGGCGTTGAACCACTCCGCGCCGTTCAAGATAATCTGGGGTACATTCGCGAACGTTTCGACATTGTTGGTGGTGGAGGGCTTGCCGAACAGGCCCTTCACCGAGGGATAGGGCGGGCGGGGGCGGGGCTCGCCGCGCAGACCCTCCACGGAGGCAATCAGGGCGGTCTCCTCGCCGCAGACGAAAGCACCCGCGCCCAGGCGGACGATGACATCAAAATCAAAGCCGGAGCCGAAGAGATTTTTGCCCAGCAGGCCCATGGCGCGGGCGTCCGTTATGGCCTTCTCCAAACGCTGGACGGCCAGGGGGTATTCTGCACGGATATAGACATAGCCGATGGTCGCGCCCGTGGCGTAGCCGCACAGGGCCATGCCCTCCACGATGCAGTGGGGGTCGCCCTCCAGCAGCGAGCGGTCCATGAAGGCCCCGGGGTCGCCCTCGTCGGCGTTGCAGACGACGTATTTCTGGTCGGCGTGATTCGCCGCCGTGAAGCTCCATTTCAGGCCCGTGGGGAATCCCCCGCCGCCGCGCCCGCGCAGGCCGCTGTCCTTCATGGTCTGTATGACGTCCTCGGGCTTCATCTCCGTGAGGGCCTTCGCCAGGGCCTGGTAGCCGTCCATGGCGATGTAGTCCTCTATGCGCTCCGGGTCGATCACACCGCAGCCCCGCAGTGCCACGCGGCGCTGTTTTTTATAGAACGCGGTGTCCTCCAGGGGGAGGACCTCCCCGGGCTGCGACTCGCCCGTGGCCGCGCCTATGGTGTATTCCGCCACCACCCTGCCGTTGGCCAGGTGGGAGTGTGCCACGCGGGCGGCCTTCTCGGCGTTCATCTGCACGTAGGTGACTTTTTTGGCCTCCGGTGCGCAGACCTCCACGATGGGCTCATACTGACACATGCCGACGCAGCCCACCTCGTCCAGCTGCACATTGTGCAGGTTCAGGTGGTCCAGTTCGTCGCGCAGGGCGGCCAGCACGGGCTTTGCCCCGGCGGCGACGCCGCAGGTGGCGCAGCCCACCACCACGCGGGTGCATGCGCCGGCGCACTTGCCGTCCTTGAATTTAACCCCGGTTTTATCGCGGATCGCGTTTAATTCCTGAACAGTCATTTTCTTACCCCCTGTCCCTGTATTTCGCAATGATTCCGTCCAGCATGTCCGGCGTCAGGTTGCCGTAGACGTCCTCGTTGACCGTCATCACCGGGGCAAGGCCGCAGGCGCCCACGCAGCGGCTGGCTTCCATGGAGAACAGGCCGTCCGCCGTGCACTCGCCGGCGTCTATGCCCAGCAACTCGTGCAGGGCGTCCAGCAGCGCCTGTGCGCCCTTGACATAGCAGGCCGTGCCCATGCACACGGAGACCGCGTACTTCCCCGCGGGGGAGAGCGCGAACTGCCCGTAGAACGTGGAAAGGCCGTAGACCCGCTGCAGGGGCACGTCCATGCCGTCGGCGATCATCACCTGGACCTCGAAGGGCAGGTAGCCGTAGATGCCCTGGGCCTTCTGCATCACCGCCATGAGCTGGGCGGGGTCGCCGCGGTGCTCTGCGAGCACGGCCTCCAGCCGCGCGGCCTGCTCCGCCGTGCCCTGGAAGGGCTGCGCGCTGATTTTCTTTACCATAGTATTCCTCCTGACGAGCACTTCTATAACAACACGGCGCGCGGCGGAAAAGCCGATGCGCGCCGTGTTTAAATTATAACAGGGACAGGGGAAAAAGTCAAGGAAAGATATGTTGTTTGCCGGGGCCACAGCATTTACGTCGCTGCGCGATGCCATCCTCAGACCACCAACGTCTCCTGCGGGAGCCGTAAGGGCGGAACTCTCTACGGACGTGTCGGCTACGCCGATCCTTCCATGAGAAGGAGCCTTGGGGGATTGGGCGAAAGCGTTTGCTATCGTTTGTATATTGCCAAATCTTCGGCCGGTATCGCCCCGTGCTTTCTCTCATAATCGGCAATAAACCTCAGTATCAGCTGTATAATCTGGCTGTTGGCCGAACGCCCCACATAGGCGCAGACATATCTGAATCTAGCCAGCACGTCGCCGTCAATGCGCAGACCAAAGTGTTTTTCCATGACTCATCACTCTTTCCGTAAAATACTCTTCATGGACCGCGCCATTTCAATGATGGCCTTCAGCTCGCCTTTGTTGCAGTCCGACAGCATTTCGTTGAGTTCCTTAATTGAAATGTGCCGGTTGTTTTCAATGCTGTCATATACCAACTCGTCAAGGGATACATGCAATGCATTGGCAATCTTCAGCAATGTAGGCAGGCTGACTTTCGTCGCTCCCCGCTCGATGTGCGAGATATTTGAAGGCTCCACCTGCGCTCTTTCTCCCAATGCAGCCTGCGTAATATGCAGCGCCTTGCGAAAACGGCGTATCCGCTCGCCTATGGCCGTGTAATTTATCTCCATGACAACTCACCCTTGCTACAAAGATTCTTTATAGTATTGTATATCCCAATAGGATATGATAAAATAGCGTGTATATCCTAACAGGATACACACGCTATTTGAGGACGAGTTATTTTGCTTGCAAAAAACGCCCTGCGGCGGGACCGTCGGTCCATCCGTCAAGGCGTAATTAGTAGACTGGGGGGAATTTAAGCATGACCACTGATGATTTTACCTACGAATACTATCAGCTGTGCAACGTTTGCAGGTACACGATTCCCTGCTTCCTCATCGAAGCGGACGAACAAGAGCCGTGTCCATATTGCGGCGGGCTGGACGTAGGGCAGGTGCAGCGCTCCGCGCTATGCAGCCTGGAGGCTTACCTGCGCGACACATGAACTAGGAGTTCCCCACTGCCTTCACATATTCTCGCGCCGCCGCAGTGATCAGATCAAACTGCCCGGCGGCGATCCAATCTTTGTTGACCAGGTTCCCCCCCACGCCGAAGCCCAACGCCCCGGCCCGCAGGAAATCCGGGATGTTGGAGCAGTCCACCCCGCCCACCGCCAGGAATTTCAGATGGGCCAAAGGCGCAAGCAGGGCCTTGAAATACCCCGGCCCCAGCACGCCCGCCGGGAAAATCTTGATGAAGTCCGCGCCATAGCTGTGGGCCGCGGCGCACTCCGAGGGGGTCATGCACCCGGGCAGGGAGACCAGGCCAAGGGCGCGGGTTTCTCGAATCACCGCTTCATCGACATTTGGCGAGATGATGAAGCCCGCCCCGGCATCATAGGCCATGCGCAGTTGTTCGGGAGTCATCACCGTGCCCGCGCCGACGCGCATTTTGCCGCCATAGGCCTCGCGGATGGCCGCGATGGCTCTGGCCGTGGCGCCAAAGCTTTCAGGCGCGGCCTGGTTGAAGGTGACCTCGATGAGGCCGATCCCCCCCGCCAGCAGAGCGCCCGCGAGGGGTACGGCCTGGGTTTCCGGCAGGCCGCGCACGATGGCGATTATTCTTTGCTCGAGGATTTGTTGGATGATTAAGTCACGCATAGGGGCCTCCTTGCCTACGCCTACGCCTCCCATACCACATCCTTGAAGCGCATCGTCTTGGTGAGCGTCAGGGCAATGGTGAATTCCCCCGTACCCGCGAACGCGCCCACGCCCGCGGCGTCGGCCGTGAGGCCGGCCTTCTGGGTGAATGTGAGCTCCCGCAGGCGGTCCTGCGCCTGCGCGGGGTCCGTCACCTGCTGCTCGGCGAGTTTTTCCGCGTCTACGGTGGCCTTGACCACGACGGCGTAGAGGGTCAGCTGCGTGGGCTCCACGGCATAGTCCTCCACAAGGAGATAGTCCTCCGCCAGGGCCAGCTGTGCAAGGATGTCCGCTTTATCGGCCTCGGGGAACAGCTTCCCGACGGCATCGAGGGACAGCTTGCCCTCGATCTGATACAGCCTGCTGGCGTCGTTCACCGCGTTTTCGCCCATCTGCTCCAGCACGTATTCGCGTTTCTCCTCGTCGCTTTTGCCCACCATCGAAGTGTTGCGCTTTTCGGCGATGTCGACCTCCAGGTTCGCCAGGCGGTCGGCAACGCGCAGTTCCAGCACGTCGCTAATCACCAGGTCCTCCAGGAGGTCCTCCGCCTGCAGGGCATAAAACAGGGCCGGGCAGCGCGTATTGATGTCCACGGGCTCTTCGTCTTCATTGGGCTGTTTTTTGTAGGTGAGGGAGCTGTTGATGTAAGAGGTGACGTAGCCCTTGACGACGTCCCTGGCAGCCTGCAGGGTGTCGTTGCCGGCCTGGATGTCATCCATGCCGTAGGGGGTCTCCATGACGAAGCCCTCGGCATCCCTGAGCAGGCCTATCAGGGTGTTGAGGTACGCCAGGGGGTCGCTCTGGGCGACGGCCAGGGAGGTCTGCGCCGCCTGTTCCGGGGTGTCGTCCTCCGGCGCGCAGGCGAACAAGCAGAAGGCCAGAGCGATGGCCAGGGCAATGGCGAAAACTGACTTGATGGGTTTCATAAAGTGCCTCCTAATTATATATGATTATATTTCGTTGTAGGGGGGCATGCCAGCCACCCGCCAATGAAAGACGTTTTATAGCAGGGGCAGCTGACACGCCGCCCCTGCTGCACCCTATCCCCCGACATTGACCGCGCTGCCCTCGAAGGGGGCGAGGCCGGTTTCGTCGAACTGGTACACGGTCTCCATGATGATATCCAGGCAGGCCTCCACGGTCTTCGGCTCAAGCCGGTCTACGGTGTCCAGGCGGGTGTGGTAGTAGTCCGCCGGGGCGTCGTCCATGGCGGCGAACGCGCAGGCGCGCAGCCCCGCCTGGGTGGCGGCCGTGGCGTCACTGGAGCCGAAGAAGACGCTGCCGTAGGGGATGTCGTACCCGGCGGTCTTCGCGCTGTGCTTCATCATGGCGCACACGGCGCTGTCGTGTTTCAGGGTGTTGGTCAAGTCGCGGCACATCACCTTGATGAAGTCATAGTCGGTCATGGTGTCCAGGGCGATGAACACGGTCTCCACGTCGTCGAACTCCCCCGCGTGGGCCTTGCAGAAGGCCTTGACGCCCCGCAGGCCGGCCTCCTCGCAGCCGCCGCAGAGCACCACGAGCTCCGTGTTCTCCAGGCGGATGCCGTTGTCGCCCATCAGCTTGGCCACGGCCATGGCGGTGAAGCAGCCGGACAGGTTGTCGTTTGCGCCCTCCACGGGGCGCTTGGGCAGCTCAAAGAACCAGACGGGAATGAGCAGCACGCACAGCCCCGCGCACACATAGCCCAATGTCGTCAGTGCCGGCGTGTAACTCGTAAGGCCATTGACGCCCACCCAGCCCCTGCCCGCCACGGTGGCGGCGATGTAGACGCCCAGGCTGAACAGCATCGAACCGAAGGCGACGACGATCACGGGGATCATTACCACGGGCTTGCCGAAATATTTGTATCCCAGATAGGTGAACCACCACTCGTTGGCGCTGTCCGCGTGGCCGTTGAGGATGATGCGCCGCTTGACCTCGCCCGCGGGCTTTCGCACGCCGATCAGGTTTTGCGATTCCTTTTTGGGCATGAAGACGTCCAGCGCCTGCTTATACATGCCGAATTCCAGCAGCATAATCAGGATCTCCAGCGAGATGAGGGCTACGCCCACCAGGGCGTAGCCCAGGTTGTATGCCAGCGCGCTGAGGAATCCTACCGCGACGGCCAGGCGTACCCAACCCATAAACGCCCTGGGCGCCGTTTTGAAGGTCTCCATGCGCACGCTGTCGCAGCAGGTCTCCAGGTCCTTCCGCATCATCTCCTGGGCTTTTTTCTCCTGCGGGCTGCAGGGCGGGCGCGGGCCGCATTCCTTGCACACCTTCTTGATGCCCCGCACCGCGAAGTTGGCGTACTCGCGCAACCTGGAATCATAGCCTGCGATTGTCTGTCTTGCCGTCATGAGTTGTCAGCCTCCCGTAAAATTAATTTCACTTGACAAAATTTGTTTTAGAACGTAAAATAGGAACGAAAACTGTCGCTTTAGGGGGGATTCGCGCGTGAAACCGAAGAAGGGGACCATCTTCGTGCTGGCGCTGATTTTGATCGCCGGCTTCGGCCTATACATAGCCTATATAAATGACGATATCTCCAGGCTGCCGGCCCCCACCTCGGGCGCCACCCTGGCGGAACTCTGGACCCCCGCGGACGGCCAGACGCGCACCCTCGTCTCCCAGCAGGCCGCGCAGCCCACCGCCGCCCCGGGCGGCTCCGCGCCCGCGGCGAGCATCCCGAACAACCCGAACAGCAAATATGCCTACCGCAAGGAGTACGGCGTCTACCCGGGCGAGGCGGACATCCCCGCCGAGGGCAAATACCTCATCTGCGTCAACCGCAGCCGCGCCCTGCCCGCGCGGTACTCCGCGAATGTGAAAACCGAGGTGTGCGTGACGGTCTACCCGGAAAACCGGAGGATGGAGACCGAGGCGGCAAAGCAATACAAGAAAATGTACGAGGCCGCGCTTGAGGCCGGCGCGGAACTGATTCCCTTCTCGGGCTACCGCAGCACCGTGCAGCAGAAGGAGACCTTTGACCGCGAGATCGTAACGCTTGAGGCCGGCGGGCTCACGCGCCAGGAGGCCATCGAACGGGCAATGTGGACCATACAGCTGCCCGGCTGCAGCGAGCACGAGACGGGTTTGGCCATGGACATCACCCGCAAGGGCGTGTGGCGGGCGGACCCCGGCTTCCACGGCACGAAGGAGTTCAACTGGCTGACGGACAACGCCCAGGACTACGGATTCATCCTGCGCTACCCACAGGGCAAGGCGCATATCACGGGCATATCGTACGAGCCCTGGCACTGGCGCTATGTGGGGGTGGAACACGCGCAGAAGATGAAAGAGAAGAATCAGTGTTTGGAGGAATACTTGGGGCTTGGGTGAACACCCCCCGGCCCCTCGGGCCACCCCCCTCTGAGGAGGGGGGCTTTTTGTACTCCCCTCACGGTTTTGTGCTTCCTCTTGGGGAACCTACCCATAGCCCCCTTCTTCAGAGGGGGGGCCCGAAGGGCCGGGGGGTGTTCACCCCACATCCTTGCTCGTGATGACTTGCGCGAAAGTTTTCACGAGTATCTTTATGTCCAGCCAGAATGATTTTTTCTCTATGTATTCCCTATCCAGGGCGACCTTGTCTTCGTCGCTTACGTTCGCCCGGCCATTCACCTGCGCCCAGCCGGTCAGGCCCGGCAGCACGGCGTAGACCCCTGCCTCAAGGCGCAGCCGGCATATCTCCTCCTCCTCGGGGATCAGGGGCCGCGGGCCCACGAAGCTCATCTGCCCTTTGAGTATGTTCAACAGCTGCGGCAGTTCGTCCAGGCTGAGTTTGCGCAGGAGTTTGCCCGTGCGGGTCAGGCAGTCCTCGCCGCGCAGCTCACTCTGGGAGGTGTTTTTCGTTTCGCGGCGCATGGTTCTGAACTTGTAGACCTTGAACAGCGCGTTGTCCTTCCCCACCCGGTTCTGCTTGAACACCACCGGCGCGCCGTCGTCCAGGAATACGACCAGCGACACCACCGCCAGCAGGGGCGACAGCAGAATGAGCGCTGTTATGCTTGCCGCGAGGTCGAAGGCGCGTTTCATGTTCACATCCCCATCAGGCAATAACTCAGGCTGTAGGGGTGGCCAGCAGGCCACCCCTACAGGCGGTTTGATCTCACGTGCTCGCATTCGCCTGCATCTTCAAATACGCGTTGATAAACCCGTCCAGGTCCCCGTCCATCACGGCGGGGATGTTTCCGTTTTCGAAGTTGGTTCTATGATCTTTCGCCATCTGGTAGGGCATGAAGACATATGAGCGTATTTGGCTGCCCCAGGCGATGTCCATCTGCACGCCTTTGATGTCCTCTATGCGATCCAGGTGCTCGCGCTCCTTGATCTCGATGAGCTTGCTCTTGAGCATGCGCAGGGCGACCTCGCGGTTCTGGTGCTGGCTGCGCTCCACCTGGCAGGAGGCCACAAGGCCCGTGGGGATATGCGTCAGGCGCACGGCGGAACTGGTCTTGTTCACCTTCTGCCCGCCCGCGCCGCTGGCCCGGTAGACGTCCATCTTGATGTCGTCGGGGCTGATGTCGATGCTCGCGTCGTCGGTGATCTCGGGCATGACCTCCAGGGAGGCGAAGCTGGTATGCCTGCGCCCGGAGGAATCGAAGGGGGAGCAGCGCACGAGCCTGTGCACGCCGTTCTCGCTCTTGAGGAAGCCGTAGGCGTTCTCGCCCTGGATGATCAGGACCGCCGATTTGAGGCCCGCCTCTTCCCCGTCCAGAAAATCGACCATCTCGCATTTAAAACCGTGGCGGCCGGCCCATTGGCTGTACATGCGCACGAGCATCTCGTTCCAGTCCTGGGCCTCCGTGCCGCCGGCGCCCGCGTGGAAGGCGAGGATCGCGTTGTTGGCGTCGTATTCCCCGCTGAGCAGGGTGGATAGGGTGCTCTCCTCCAGCTTTGTGACGAAGCTGACGACGCTGTCCCTGCACTCGCCGAAAAGGGACTCCTCCTCCTCCTCGTTGGCGAGCTCTATCATGGTGAGAGCGTCCTCGAAGTGCGCGGCGAGCCTGTCGTAGCCCTCGCACTTCGCCTTGAGCTTCGAGATGCGCTGCAGGACGACCTGGCTCTGTTTTGGGTCGTCCCAGAAGCCCTCGGCGGCGCACCGCGCCTCCAGTTCGGCGATCTCCTCCTGCGCCGCCCCGAGGCCCAGGGCCTCGCGCAACTCGGAGAGTTTTTCTTTTTGGCCCAGCAGTTGGAGGCGGAGCTCCTCGAATTGCAGCATAACTATCCTATCTTTTCAAAATATTACCATCTTCGATAATGTACCAACGGCCTTCACTTGTCTTTATAAGCCAGAGGACAAATACGTCCGAAAGGGATTCCGCTTTGCAGCGGACGCGGACGTCGACCTCCATCTTCAAAAATTCTTCTGTTTGCGGCGAAAACCATCCGGCAATTTCCTCATAGACAAAATCGGATAAGCTGCCGGGCGCGACATTGAGTACGGTATAATCTACATCGAGAATCCCCAACTCCATGAATTTCGCTTCGAGCTGCCTCTGCATTTCCAGCCTGTCGTGCGGAGATATAGCACTCATGCCCGGGAAATCCAATATCGAGAAGCTCAGGTATTTTTCGGCGTCCATCTGCTCAATGGCCTGAAAATACTCTTTGATTGCTTTTTCATAGCCCATATCGCTGTCTGACGCCATCGAAAAAACATCCTGACCGCCGTCTGCGTCCCGCGCCGGGGTTTCGTTTTCCCTGCCGCAGCCGCCCAGGCCCAGCGCCAGGCCGGCAATGACCGCCGCCGCAAGCATTGCTGCAATACCGCTAAGGGCTTTATTGCCTGCGAGCATGCGCCTTCCCCTTCTCATGCTGTTTGCGCGAATTCTCACGCATATCATACCACGCTTTGACGGAAATGGCAAGGATTTTTTTGTGGGTTTCGAATTTCGGCCGGGCTTCGTTTGGCCGTGATGAAACACACAAAAACCAACGAAAACACACAACAACTCTTTTCAAAAAAGTGCTTGCTTTTTTGAAAAGGCTGTGGTATACTTCTTGGGCTGGCAGACGCGCCGGTAGCTCAGTCGGATAGAGTGCTTGGCTACGAACCAAGAGGTCGGGGGTTCGAATCCCTTCCGGCGTGCCATGCTGAAAGCCTTGTATATCAAGGCTTTCAAGCATTTCTAGCCCTCTAATAATGGCGTTTTACCCTTTAGTTTACCCTTTACAGCTTTTTTTACCCTTATTTTGACCCATAAAAGACCCCGTAGCCGGTGCGCCCGGCCACGGGTTTTCTCTATTTCCAGAGCGGGCGTGTTACCCGCTGCGGCGCTTCTTGGCTTCCTCTATGATCCGCTCCATGCGGGCGGCGCTATCCCGCTTCATCTGATCCGTGACATGGCCGTATGTATCAAGGGTAAAGGCGGCGGTGTGGTGTCCAAGGTTATCCTGCACTGACTTTATATCATCCCCGCCGCGTAAGGCGTTGACTGCGTAGGTGTGCCGTAGATCGTGAAAACGCAATTCAGGATAGCCTATTTTGGCAACAATGCGCTTGAAGTGGTCATATACGGTATTGGGTATCAGGTGCTTCCCCAGCGCGTCCGTGAATACCATGTTGTCCGGGTTACTCCACGCAGGCCCGGCCCGCAGGCGGTCACGCTTTTGCTGTACGCTACGTGCCCGCAGCTGGCGCATGACGGTTGGAGCGGGCGTGATCGTGCGGGGCTTGTTATTCTTCGGGGTTATCAGCACATAGCCGCCGTTGCTCCCGTTCTTTTTCTGGAGCTGGCGCTTGACAAACAGGGTGCCCCGGTCGAAGTCAACGCAGTCCCAGGAGAGGCCCAGCACTTCCCCCTTGCGCATTCCCGTGAATACGGAGGTAAAGAATACGGCCTCGAACTCATGCCCGGCGATGGCCTCCAGGAACACGGGTAGCACGTCCTCCGGCAGCGTCTGTATCTCCGGGCGGTCACAGCGCGGCAGGGTGGCATTGTCGGCGGGATTCTGGCGTATGTAGCCTACCGTCATAGCTTGCTTTAGGGCGCTGTGCAAAACCCCGTGCAGATTCTTGATGGTCTTGGCCGATAGTCCTTTGTCACGTTGGAGGGCGTTATAAAAGCCCTGTACGGTGTGCGGGTTGAGCTTTTGCAGCTTCACGGCCCCAAGCGCGGGCACGATGTGGTTTTTGATGTGGCCTTTGTAGGAATATACCGTGCTGGCCTTCACGCCGCCCAGGTATTCCGCTTCCCATATCTTCATCCACTGGCCCACGGTGAGGCGGGACGGTTCCAGGAAAGCGCCTTGTGCCTGGTCGGCGTGGATTTGCTTTAGCTTGTCAAGCACTTCCTTTTGCGTTGCGCCGTATACGCTGCGCTGTATTTGCTTCCCCGTGCCGGGATCGCGGCCTGCGGTGTAACGGGCCTCCCAGCGTCCATCTGGCCGCTGGCGTATGCTTCCGGCTCCCTGCGCGGAGCGGGCGTTATTCTTGCGCGGCATGGTCATCCTCCTTAGCCATTTTTGCAATCGTGGCCGCATCAATCAAATTCTGAGCATCTTCTAGCGTTAGTGGTTCCTCTAAAACAGGGGTAAACGATATAACATCTTCGAAGGTTGGAACGGGTAGGCGCAGGGCGCACATCTCAGATATTGCCTTGCTTATGAGTTTCGTTGCTTGGAATTCGTATGATTGTACCGCTTCTTCTGGATTCAAAACGCAATAGCCGTAGGATTCTATTTCGTCATAAATGCAATCAAGTCGCGCATTTTCTTCGTTGGTCATGCGGTCACGCCATTCTCTTTTTTGCGAAACCGTCCAGCTGCATCTTTGCGCATTTTCTATATGCTCTTTCGCTTCTGAGAAATCGGAATGGGTAAGGAGATAGTTCACAATGCATGAGGCATCAAAGTTCCGAGGTATTCTATACTTTACCGGCTCAGATTCAGACTTACGGCGGCTCTCCTGTAGTATCTCTATAGCCTTATCCGAAAGCCCCGTGCGCTCCCCGATGTTCACGTTTTCGCTTTCGCGGGTGTTCGTCAAGCCTAATAGCCAGTCGGACGGCACATTAAAGTAGTTTGCGGCTGCGGCAAGGAAATCAATGCCCGCCGTGCGTTCGTCTTTCTCGTAATAGCTCACGCTCCCGCGCGATACGCCAAGCCTTTCCGCAAGCTGTGTTTGTGATAGTCCGGCATCTTCCCGTAGTTGCTTTAGCCTGACTGCAAATGTTGAATTGGTATCCATAATAGGCCCTCCCGGATAACATTGTGGAATTTACGGTTTTTGCTCATTTTAGTGTTGACAAGTCAGGATAGTTGCTGTATACTGAGCATACAACTATTATACCAGACGCAGAGCGATAAGTCAACAACAATTTTGGGAGGTTTTCATATGAGGTATCCAAACGATCACATTAACCGGGAATTGCGGCAATATGCCAGGGCGGCAGATGTGGCCCAATGGCAGATTGCGGAAAGTATGGGCGTGTGCGAAATGACAGTATCCCGTATGCTGCGCAAAGAACTTTCGGAAGAAAAGACGGCGGAAATACGCGCTATCATTGACGCGCTGCGGGAGGTGTAACCGTGGAAAAGCTAACGATGACCGTAAAAGAGATGGCTAAGGCCGTGGGAGTATCAGAGCCTACGGCATACCAGCTCACAGAGCGCGAGGACTTCCCTTGCCTGCGGGTGGGCCGCAAGAAGCTGATACCCGTTGATGGGCTACGTAACTGGTTAGCGGCCCAAACGGGCAGCGTAGAGCTGCTTGGAGCGGGCGCGGTGGCGCTGTAATGTGTCCCGCCCGCTCCGGCGTGCCATGAAGTAAGGACGGTAGCAATTATGTTTTACAGAGAATGCCCAAATTGCGGGGCAAACCTTGATCCGGGGGAACGGTGTGACTGCGCAAACGAACCTTTGCCGGTAAGCATTGCGCCTGTGGGGCGGGATCGGAAGCCGGTGCGGAAGTGTGCCGGTCGGGATACCGCCCATGCAAGCCCTGTTTTCGGGCAAATGAAAACCGCCCGGCAGTTGTTGCAAGAGGTGGCCGGAGCGGGAGCGGCGGCGCTGTAATGTGTCCCGCCCGCTCCAAGCGCTTGACCATTTGCGGAAACAGAATAATAACCCGCTGAATGACAGCGGCGATCAGGTACGCACGGTGCTTGTATGGGGGCTTGTAATATAGTTATCTTTTCGACGGTACATCCATCAAGCAAGCCACGCAACGCAAGCCGGGGGTTCCCTGTTGGAAACTCCCGCAGGAGTTTTCAACAGGGCAACGGCGCGGCTGCGCGGCTGCTTGCAGGGGCCAAGCGAATGCGCGGCAGTACGGCGGCGGCAAACAAAATGAGAAAAAATGATCTCATTGCGCGGGCAAGTCAAGGTCAAAGTCAAGTCAAGGTCAAGCTGGAGGTGAAGCGTTTGCGGTGCCGGTGTCACGCGGTGGAGTTTATAGCGGGGGATTATGCGGATGTGCTAATATATCCGGAATACCGGGAGCAGCCACAGCGCGGCAGGCGCAAGAAGTGGAGGCCCAGCAGCGAGGATCAGCAGCTCCGCAATGATATATACGCTGAACTGCATTTCAAGGGCTTGGTTCACGCAAATTTCACCGAGCGGGATTGCAAGGTAGAATTTACATACAGCAATGAACATAACCCGGAAACAGAGAAACAGGCCAGGCGCGACTTTACTAACTATGTGCGCCGGGATAAGGCATACAGGGTACGGCACGGGCTTCCGCCGCTGGATTACCTATACACCATTGAGCGGGGAGCACAAAAAGGCCGGTATCATATTCACGCAATCATGCGGGGCGGATTGGCCGAAGAAATACAAGGCATTTGGGGCAAGGGCATTGTCAGGGTTACAAAGCTGCTCTTTAACCAACAGACGGGCCTTGCTGATTTGTCGGCCTATATGTGCAAAAGCGGGAAATATAAAAGGCGCTGGACATCCTCAAAGGGACTAAAGCAGCCGGTGCGGGTAGACAAACCAAACTTTACCACGCAGAAAAAGGCGCGGGAGATTGCCGCAAGCCCGGATGACCGGCAGGCCATAGAAACGCTTTTTCCCGGCTGGCGTGTGGCGGGGGACGGCTGCAAGGTATATCATAGCAGCTACGACAACCGGCCCATATTGCGCATTAGCCTGTACCGTGACATTCCCAAAAGGCGCAAGAAAGCGCCCGCTCAGGGCAAAGGCAAGGCACCATATGCAATGCGGAATTAAAGGCAAGGGAGGGTTGCGCATGGGCGGGCAAGTCGCTTTACCGGCAAACGTGTTGGACATTATCAGCGCGGCGGTATCGCAGGCGGTGCAGCAGACGATAGAAGCCACAGGGCCTCCAGCGCCGCCACCCAGGACGGTAAGCCACTTCAAGGCAACGGAAAAGCTGCTATATAACTATCCCAAGCTAAAGCGCCTAATAGCAGACAGGGAGGGCTATACCCAAGTGCAGGAGCGTAGCAAAAGCATTGTGCTGGCCTCCAGCACGCCAACGCGCAAGAGCAGTGAGGACGTGAAAGAGGAAATACGGGAGCGCAAGGAGAGCCAATTTGATCAGACGCTTGCGGAGTTCCGCCGCCTGGATGAAATCATACGCATGTTTGAGGGACGGAAAGAATTTGACGTGATCCGCATGTACTATTTCAATGAGGACATAGCCGGGAACGAGTTGGAGCCGGACGCGGAGCGCAATTCATTCTTCACTATCAGCCTTGACTTGGAGCGGGATGAAAAGACGGTAAGGCGCTGGCGGAACATCCTTGTCAATGATATTGCTATATGCCTGTTTGGGATTGAAGCGGCCATAGGCTGCGAATGAAAGCGCAGTGTGTGCGGGCACTCCCCCCCGGTCATCGCGCGGCTGCAAGGGGGTTCGGCACCGAGGGGGATACCTTCGTTTAATGCACGCCTCGCGCGCGCGATCCCCCCCTCCCTTTTTATATTGCGCGTAATAATGGCATATCCAAAAAACGCGTGATAAAATGAGGAAAACAGCGGGAAATCGTGCAAACTCTCTACAAAATGGGCTGATTTAGCCCGCGCCCGCTCATTTGATAAAATTATGCCGGGGCAAGCAACGTGCCTGTGGTGGCCTCTGGAGGGGCGGAGCACGGCCTTGCGAACGGGCCGCAGTGTTTACGGGCTTATCGCCAAACTTTGTGACAATACTTAACTTAATAAGAATGAACTGGAGCGGGCGTGAGAGTACCACAACGCCCGCTCCCTTTTATTAGCCTCTATTTCGCAATGGCCGCTTCAAGAGCCTGTGTTGCGGTCGTAAAGCAGTACATGAGGCCGTCCATCGTGTCATAAAGCAATTCATGCGTGAAGGATTGCAACGCGGCAATATCGTCATGGTGATTGGCAAGCATTTCCGCATAGCGTGGGCTTTGCGTTGATTCGGAATTGGACAGAAACAGCAGCGAACCGGTGACACCAAATAATGCGCTTTCGACTTTGGACAAAAGCTCTACCACGTCCCGGATGGCCTCGCTGTCCTTGATCCTAATAGCGTCTACGGGCCTTGTCTCAACCTTGCTTGTGAGTGCGTCAAACATATTTTTTTCCTCCCCTAAAAGTTCCTCTTGACATATCAGAGCGGGCGCGGTATTATGTATTTGCACCCGCTCCGGCGTGGTGGTGCCCCTTACGCTATCTGCTCCCCAGCTGCGGCGTTTGGGGCTTCTTCGGCCTCCAGGCTATCCACGACAACCGGAATTCCAAGCTGGCGGGATAAACGGGCGGCATCGGCGGCGGTCATGCCTAAGTTATCGCTCATGTGGATTGCCACGGTATCCCCGCTTATGAACGGCAGCGCATTGCATACCGTGCCCGCGCGCCGGGCGGCGTATGCCTCCGGGGTGATCCTGCATTTCATGTCCTCACCTCGATCCCAAGCCCCAGGTTCATCCAAGGATCCCCGCCGCCGCGCACTTCGCGGAACATGGCTCCAACGGCTTTCCCCGCGTCCATGAGCGGCGCAATGAAAGCAGCAAGCGCACGGGGAAGGTAGCCCATGTGATACGCGCCCTTACCCTCTACGGCGGCGTACACGGCAACGGCGTTGCGGTCGTATTCGTTGCCCTGCTCCCGTTCCAGGCGAATGCTGACGGCCTCCGGGGCGTACCTGGTAAGGTGCTCGATGGCCTTTTGGCGCTTGCCGTAGGTAACGCCCGCCACTTTGGTTTCCAGCTTTGGCAGCTTCACCAGCGCCCAGGCCTTCACCATTGCATGGGGCCGGTTGTAGCCCTGCGTAACAAGCTTGTTCGCGATGGTCATTACCTTGCTCTTGTTGGTGTTCTTCATGTCGGTTCCTCCCTCTCAGTTCTTTTTGACGGCGGCAAAGATCATACGGTTGGTGCCGGTGTGCTTGCCGTAGATGTCAAAGTCGGGATCATCCCAATAGTGCGTTGGTTCCGTGAATCCCTGCTCGTAGGCTTCGGCCTGGTTCAGTACGTCGCTGATCTCCACGGTGAGAAAGCGCGGGGTACGGATGGTGTCTCCCTTTTGCATGGTGCGTATCTCCTTTCTGTGTGGCTTAGGCGGCAAGCAGCCGCTCCAGGCGGGTTATTTCTTCGCGCTCCTGGTAGTTCGGACGGTCGGCCATTTTCAGGCAGAACAGTTGATGCTTCATGGCTTCGATTTGCAGCGCGGGGTTGGCGGCTTCCGCTTCCCTGTTGATAGCGGCAAGCGCACCCTTCATGGCAAACAGTTCTTCGCGAATAGGCATCCAGCAGGCCGGGGCGCTGTTCTCAGGCAGATACATTGCTTTCTCCAGGCGGGCGATCTTCGCTTCGGCCCATGCCTTTTTCCAGGCGGCGCTTCTGTTCATCGTGCGGGCAAGGGCGTTGGCGCGGCGGGCGATTTCGGAGCGGTTGTATTTCATGGTGTCTGCCTCCTGTTTGTTTTTGGCGGGGTTCCTTCCCCTGACCACATCTATATTATAGCATATCTACGCAGATATATCAAGACGGAATATTGCACGATCTTTCGGTATATCTACGCAGTTATATTTGTGCATTTTGTATATTGACATAGATATAGTTTTGTGGTATAATAGAATCATGGGAAAGCAACCCGAAAGCGGGAGCCGTCCCGGACATTCAGAAAGGGGGCGTAATTATGCCAGCTTCAAAAGCCCAGCAAAAGGCCGTAGCTAAGTACATGAAGGAAAACTATGACCGCTTCAATCTTGTATTGCCAAGGGGCCGTAAGGCCGAACTCCAAGAGCACGCCCAGCAGCAAGGCGAAAGCCTGAATGCGTTTGTGAACCGCGCCATTGATAACCAGGTGGAGCGAGACGGCGGAGCGGGCGAGGACGCGCCGCAGGCATAAAGTGCCTGCCAGAGGCCACAGAACACGCCCGCTCATGTATAAGACATGAACGGGCGCATTGCATGGGGATAGCAGAGCAGCGAGGCGTATTAAATCTTAGATGGCGCTGTTCTCAACATGCTCCATAAATTTTTTGGCAAATAAGTGGCCTAATTCATCGCATAGCTTTGTCTCCCCAGGCGATAAGGCCAAATCTGCCGCGCCCGGCTCGACGGTTACAATTTCGTACAGAGGCACAGTCTCAATTACTTCTCCTGTTGGAGATCGGCGGCCAAGTGATCCAATCTGGACTAAACGCTCATTTTCTTTAAGGGTTCTCATGAAGTGCTCCTTTCTGGCGTGCCCAGCGCCCCGCTATCACCCGCACGGACAGTATAGCAGATAGCTCCTACAGCGCATTATAATGGCCTGGCCGAAATTCCGCGCATAGCGGCAAAGAATACACGCCCGCTCATGCGATAATGCACTGAGCGGGCGTAATGTATGGAGCGGCGGTGTGCGCCCGCTCGAACATTTCGTTTTTTCCCGTACCCTTTAAGTGAGGTTTTACCCTTTAGTTTACCCTTTAGAGATTTTTATTTGGTTTTGCCCGGTTGGGCAAAAGAGGGTAAAATGCCTTATTTACAGCGGTTTCTGTGAAGGCAGTTTTGCGCGGTTTTGCCTGGTTTTGCGGGGCCGCAATAATTCGAATCCCTTCCGGCGTGCCATAATGGTTTGCTGATCTAGATGCAGCGACCTCGAAGCCCTTGGGTGTACTTGAATAACGATGTATGTTAGTCGGGTACTCTGTAGGGCGGTTCCCCCGGCAAACAAGCCGCCGCTGTGTTCGGCGGCTTGTTTGCTTTTGCCATTACGGCACTTCCATCTCACCCACAGCGCCCACGAAGTTGTAATGAATCACGACTTCCTGCTCCCGGTAGCCGTCCACCTTGACCGCGTTGTGCACAACGATCTTCTCCACAAACTCCCGCAGCAGGCCCGGTGTCAGCTCCTGAATGTCCGTGTACTTGCGAACCAGGGCAAGAAACTTGTCAACGCTGACAGCCTTTTTCTCTTGCTCGGCAAGCTCCCTTTCGAGGGTGTCGGCCTGATCGGTGAGGGATTTCTGCTCAGCCTCGTAGTCAGCCAGCAGCTTGGAAAACCGCTCGTCGGATATTTTTCCTGCCACATTGTCCTCATAAATCCGCTTCACCAGGGTATCGAGCTCCGCGATTCTGCGGCGGGTTTTGTCGAGCGCACGGCGCTTCTGCGCGGCCTCACGGCGGGCTTTCTCCAGGTTGCCGTCCAGGACCATGCGCACGAATCTGTCTTCATGCTGGGCCGCCAGGGTGCTCACGTGGCGCAGGTCATTCAGCACAATTCGCTCCAGAACAGCGGTGCGGATATAGTGCGCGGTGCACTCGCGCCGCCCTTTGCGGTAGAGCCCGAAGACATAATTGTTTTGCCTTGTGTCGGCGGCGATGTGCTGGTGCTGCATCCGGGTTCCGCAGGTTTCGCAGAAAACCAGCCCTGAGAATTGATCGATTTTTCCGCTTTTTGTGGGCCGCTGCT
>Ga0123353_10000403_pt1 | contig 53263 bp, 40 predicted proteins | sample TergutLab28metaG_3_FD_92763 | JGI IMG/M metagenome (GOLD analysis project Ga0123353, IMG submission 92763) | Labiotermes labralis P3 segment gut microbial communities from Petit-Saut dam, French Guiana - Lab288 P3 | ecosystem: Host-associated > Arthropoda: Insects > Digestive system > Gut ... | reverse complement strand
GGCGCAGGCGAGGACCCGCAGCCGCAGCTCGGTCAGCTCCGCTTCGACCCGCGCGAACGCACGCAGAGCCACAGCCTTCTCGGCCGCGGTCAGGTAGACCGCGGGCACGTCGGCGACAGCAGCAAGCTCGGCCTCGAGGTGCTCGGCGCAGTCGAGCAGTGGGTGGTGGTGCACCGGCTCTGCGACCATGGGAGGCTCCCGGGTTCTACCTGTTCGACGTACCTTAATCATACGCCTGTTCGAACCAGATGGGAACCAATGTGGGCCCCCTTTCTGCAGGTGGGACGGCGTTTCTCGCAGAAATTCTCGGGCCGGCGACGGCGCCCGACCGGAGACCGCCTTCTCCCGTCGCTGCTGTCGGTCTGGAGCCCCGCGGCGGGCGAGAAGAACCCGACCGCCAGAGGTCTCGACAAGCTCGACCACCCTGGGTCAGGACCCGACCACCCGCCGGCCGGCGGCGGCGCGGAACCGGAGGCCGCCCGTCCCCGTCGCTGCTGTCAGTCTGGATCCCCGCGGCGGGTGAGAAGAACCCATCGAGTGTTGGTCTCGAGACGCCCTCGCCTCGGGGCTCGGACTCCTCACCCGACGACAGCAAGCGCGGCGGCGCCGACGAGTCCGCCGGCCGCTACGACGGCGGCCACGACACCGACGGCCCGCCAGGAGAGCGCTCGGGCGACCATGACGGCGGAGGGCAGGCTGATGGCGGGGAGCGTGAGGAGGAGGGCGCCGGCGGGGCCCGCGCCGACACCCGCAGCGAGGAGCGCCACCACGACGGGGATCTCACCACCGGTGGGTACGACGAGGAGGGTGCCGACCAGGACGAGCAGGAGCACCGCGAGGATCCCGCCCTGAGCGATGCCGGAGAAGTCGGCGGCCCAGCCGCTGAGCAGGCCGACGACGAAGACGACCAGCAGGTACTCCGGGACCAGCACCAGGGTCAGCAGCGCGAGCCGGCGCAGGAATCGGCCGGGCAGCTGTCGTGCCGTCGGGCTCGACACGGGCTCCACCGGAGCGGCGTCCGGCTGCGGCACGCGCCCGACGAGTACGGCGGCCACGAGCACGACCGCCAGCCCGACGACGAGCCGCACCGCGGCGTACTGCCAGGGCAGGACCAGCACGAGGAACACCAGGACCGCCGGGTTGAGCATCGGGTTGCCCAGCCAGTAGGCCACCGTCGGCGACAGGGGCAGGCCGCTGCGGCGCAGGCTGACGGCGACGGGCGCGGTGCAGCAGGTGCACATCATGCTCGGCAGCGACGCCGCCGCGCCGACCACGCCCGGGCGCAGCACGCCGCCCCGGCCCACGGCGCGCAGCAGCCACGTCGACGGGACCAGCGAGATCGCCGCGCCGACGAGCAGCGCGACGACGAGCGCCCGCCAGATCGCGTCGACGTAGCCGACCGTGAAGTCCCAGGCGCGGGCGAACGACGGCGAGGACCCCGCCGCGTCGAAGACCGACGAGCCCGACCACGCGCGGGCATGCGCGAGGACACCGGTCTTGTCGGCGTAGGGCAGCCACTTGGCCCACAGGAGGCCCACGACGAGCACGACGACGAGCACCAGCACACCGATCACGCCGGTACGGCGTCCTGCGGTGGTGCCGACCGTGCTCATCGGACCGTGATCGCCGCCTCGCCCGCGGGCACGAGCTCACCGATGACCGGGTAGCCGGGCACCTCCCCAGCTACCAGCAGCCCGCCCGACGTCTGCGCGTCGGCCAGGAGCACGAGCTCGTCCTCGGACACCGAGGATGCGACGTGCGACCGCACCCAGTCCAGGTTGCGCCGGCTGCCGCCGGGCACGTAGCCGGCGTCGTACGACGCGCGGGCGGCCTCGAGGTAGGGCACGGCCGATGCGTCGACGACCGCGCCCACCCCGCTCGCGCGGACGAGCTTGTAGAGATGCCCGAGCAGCCCGAACCCGGTCACGTCGGTCGCGCAGACCGCGCCCGCGTCCAGCGCCGCGCGCGACGCCGGCCCGTTGAGGGTGGTCATCACCTCGACGGCGTCGTCGAAGACCTCGCCGGTCGTCTTGTGCCGGTTGTTGAGCACACCGAGGCCGAGCGGCTTCGTCAGCGTCAGCGGTACGCCGGCCCGCCCGGCGTCGTTGCGCAGCAGCCGCGCCGGGTCGGCGGTGCCGGTGACGGCCAGGCCGTACTTAGGCTCCGGGTCGTCGATGCTGTGGCCGCCGGCAAGGTGGCAGCCGGCCAGCCTCGCGACGTCGGCGCCGCCGCGCAGCACCTCGGCCGCCAGCTCGAACGGCACCTTGTCGCGCGGCCACGCCAGCAGGTTCACGGCGACGAGCGGCTCACCGCCCATCGCGTACACGTCGCTGAGAGCGTTGACCGCGGCGATCCGTCCCCAGTCGTAGGCGCTGTCCACCACCGGCGTGAAGAAGTCGGCCGTCATCACGACCGCGCGCTCCCCGTCGAGCCGTACGACGGCAGCGTCGTCGCCGTTCTCGACGCCCACCAGCAGGTCCTCACCCGTCGCCGGCGCCACGGTGCCGAGCACCCGCTCGAGCTCGCCGGGCGGCACCTTGCACGCACAGCCGCCACCGGCGGCGTACTGGGTGAGTCTCATCGTCGCATCCTCTCGCGCCAGCCCTGGGGCATCAGCGGCTCCGCCTCGTCATCCTCCACCGAGGGTCGCAGATGGGTGGCGGTCGCCGGCGAGGGCATGCCCTTGTCGCCGTCCAGCCATGCCTCCACGTCGGGCACCCGCAGTCGCGCACCCGACAGCATCGGGATGAGCAGGAGCAGCAGCAGACCGGCCAGCGCCACGGCCGCCATCGCCACGAAGGCGTGGTCGGGCGCCTGCGTCGTGGCGGCCACGACGACCGGCGCGACGGCGTACGTCGCGACCGCACGCAGCAGCTGCACGAGGGCGAACGCCCGGCCGAGCCGGTCCGACGGCAGCCCGAGGCCGGTCAGGAAGAGACCCGGGGTGACGGTCGCAGCGGCGCCGAAGCCGAGCAGCAGCGCGCCGAGCGGTCGCGCGGGCACGGCCAGGAGCAGCGCGCCGGCCGCGAGCGCGCACATGCCGATGTCGACGAGCACCGGCATCCACCGCGTCACGAGGAGTCGCCAGAGAGCGATCGCGCCGAGCAGCGCGCCGAGCGGCATCGGCCACATCCACGCCACCGAGCCGGTGGACTCCCCGACCTCGACGACGGCGACGAAGACCGCGCCACCGAGCGCTGCGGCGAGGATGCCGGTCACGGGCAGCTGGGTGCTCAGGGCGCGCAGCGGGATCAGCGGCTCGTCGCGCTGACGCTCAACGAGCAGCAGCGCGGCGAACGCGAGCAGCCCGACGGCGAGGAGCACCGACGTCGCGACCGGTGTGCCCAGCGAGGTGCCGGTGAAGATGGCGGCGGCGACCAGGACGACCAGGACGATCGCCACCAGGTCGAGCTTGCGGTCGGGATCGGCCGGCTCCGCACTCTCGTACGACGTCAGCGCGACCACCCAGCCGACGGCCCCGATCGCCGCGGCGGCGCCCAGCATCAGGCGCCAGCCGTCGCCGCCGGCCACCCACGTCCCGATCAGCGGTCCGAGCGTGCTCGAGCCGAAGATGCCGATGTCGACGATCGCCGCGCTCAGCGGCACGCGTGCCGCGCCGAACCCGGTGATCAGCGGCGGCAGCGCGGCGATCAGCATCCCGCCGGCGGCCAGACCTTGGAGCACCCGCGTGCCCGCGAAGACCCACACGTCGGGCGACAGCGCCATCGCCACGGTCGCGATCACGAAGGCCGCCTCGCAGACCAGGAACATCGTGCGCCGGTCGCGCCGGAGCGAGACCTGCGCGGCGACGACCGCCCCCACGGCGTACGCCCCGGCCGAGAGGCCTCCGGCCAGGGTGAAACCCAGCCGACCGGTGCCGAGCGACCCGGTGACGGCCTGCTGGAGCGGCACGAACGCCGTGCTGAGCACGACGTACGGCGCCAGGCCCAGCAGCCCGGTCACGCACGCGGCCACGTAGCCCGCGCGGCGGGCAGGCGTCGATGCGGTCACCTGCGATACGTACCCGAAGGGCCGGATCCCACCACACCGTCAGCGCTGCGGGGTGCTGCTCTCCGACCGGGCGGCGAGCCGCTCGCGCTGCGGGACGACGGTGTACTTCGGGTCGCGGGCGGAGTCCATCCCCGCCTCGAAGACCCCGAAGCGCGTGACCACCGACGCGGCGACGTACGTCGCACCGGCGGCTGCCGCGACGATCCGCGACCGGCGCCCACCGACGACCGTGGCCGCGGAGGCCACCGCCGTCGCCGCCCGCGCGATGCGCATCAGCCGGCCGGGGAGACCCTTGCGGTAGGGCTCGGCCACGAGACCGCGGCGGAGCACGATCGACTCGGCCGCGACGATCTCGACGACCGCGCCGGCCAGCGCCATCCGGCGGGCAGGACCTGCCTGGTCGAGCGGGACGAGCAGCATCGCGAGGCCGCCCGCGGCCTGCGCGCCCGAGCCGCCGAAGACGAACGGCAGCTCGCGGTGCGCCTCGTGCCAGGCGGGCACGGCGGTGTTGGCGAACAGCGCGGCCGTGTAGGTGGCCAGCGGCGGACCGAAGGCCGCCGCCCCGAGACCGGCGAGACGGCCGAGCCACGGCAGCAGCCCGGTGACGTTCGACGCCGCGGCGGCGCCGGACAGCGCGCTGAAGGGCGCCAGGATGTAGGAGCCGACCGAGAGCGGAGACGTCGGCTTGATGACGCGCAGCATGTTGAGGAACCGCTCCGGACGGCCGAGGTCGTGCACCAGCGCGACCGTCCCGGCGGCCGCGCCGCCGGCCGCGGCCATGCGCGCGACCCGCTCCAGCTCGGGACGCCCGGTCAGTGCCGCACCCTCGGCGAGGACGGCCGAGCAGCCGGCCATGCCGCCGAGGAAGAGGTAGAGCGGGACGTCGGGCGTCTTCCAGGTCGGCTCCTTGAGGATCGGACGGCCGTAGTAGGACTCGAACTCGACGTCCGGGACCATCGGCCGCTCGCCGCGGGCCATCAGCGCCTCCGTCCCATGAACGATGCGACGCCCAGACCCACGATGGCGGCCGCGGCGCCGCCGACGTGCTTCCAGATCGAGCCCAGGTCGCGGGTGGTGACCACGGGGTCGGGCGGGAGGCCGTAGACCTCGGGCTCGTCGAGCAGCAGGAAGAACGCTCCGTCTCCCCCGACGCCGTCCTCGGGGTCGGCGCCGTACAGGCGCGCGACGTCGACGCCGCGCGCGTGCAGCTCCTCGACCCGGGCGGCGGCCCGCTCGCGCAGCTCGTCGACCTCGCCGAACTGGATCGACTCGGTCGGGCACGCCTGCGCGCACGCCGGCTTCTGCCCCTCCTTGAGCCGGTCGTAGCAGAGCGTGCACTTGAACGCCCGGCCGTCCTCGGGGCGGATGTCGATGACGCCGTACGGGCACGCCGGCACGCAGTAGCCGCAGCCGTTGCAGACATCGGGCTGGACGACGACCGTGCCGAACTCGGTCCGGAACAGCGCACCGGTCGGGCAGACGTCGAGGCACGCGGCGTGGGTGCAGTGCTTGCAGACGTCGGAGGACATCAGCCACTTGACGCCGGCGTCGCCCGAGGCGCCGGGCAGCCCGACCTCGGGCATGCCGAGGTCGACGGTCTCGACGGTTTCGGCCGGCTTCTCCACGAAGGCGACGTGCCGCCAGGTGCTGGCGCCGAGCTGCTGGGTGTTGTCGTAGGACATCCCGGTCAGGAGGTAGCCGTCCTCGGGGACCTCGTTCCACTCCTTGCACGCGACCTCGCAGGCCTTGCAGCCGATGCAGACCGAGGTGTCGGTGAAGAAGCCCATCCGCGGCGGGTGGTCGGTGTGGCCGGCGTTGCCGGCCGGGTCGTCGAGACGGCCCCACAGCGAGTTCGTCATCGGTCGGCGCCTCCGTCGGTCGGGTCGTCCGGGTCCACTCCTGCCCTGCGACGGTAGCCGTCCACGAACGCCAGCAGCGCTGGGCCGCGCGGCCGCCGGCCGGGCCGGATGTCGCAGGTCCCGACCTTGTCCTGGATGTAGACGTTCGGGTCCATGGTGATGTTGACCAGGTCGTTGGCGGAGTCGCCCTGGCTGATGCCGTTGCGTCCCCAGTGGTAGGGCAGGCCGATCTGCTCGACGAAGGTGTCGCCCAGCCGCAGCGAGCGCACCCGGTCGGTCACGAGCACCCGCGCCTCGATGGCGGTGCGGGCCGTCACGATCGTGGCCCAGCCGCCGTGCTCCAGACCGCGCTCGGCCGCCAGCCGTGGCGAGATCTCGCAGAACGGCTCGGGCTGCAACTCGGTCAGGTAGGGAAGGGTGCGGCTCATGCCGCCCGCGGTGTGGTGCTCGGTGAGGCGGTAGCTGGTGAAGACGTAGGGGAACACCTCGCTCCAGCTCGGGTTGATCGGGTTGGCCGGGTGGGCGTACTTGCGCCGCGTCGGGTTGTTCTGCTGGCCGTACAGCGGGTTGCGGACCGGCGACTCCGGCGGCTCGTAGTGGCTCGGCATCGGCCCGTCGGCCAGCCCGACCGGCGCGAACAGCCAGCCCTTGCCGTCGGTCTGCATGACGAACGGGTCCTGGCCGCCGATCGCGTCGGGGCCGGTCGCGCCCTCCTCGGGCACGTGGTCGGGTGCGCGGTCGGGCACGAAGTCCGGCACGTCGCGACCGACCCACCGGCCCTTCTCGGCGTCCCACCAGACGTACTTCTTGCGCTCGCTCCACGGCGAGCCGTCGGGTGCGGCGGAGGCCCGGTTGTACAGGATGCGGCGGTTGGCGGGCCACGCCCAGCCCCACTCGGCGGCGACCTCGTCCTGCTCCCACGCGGGCTTGCGGCGACGTGCCTGGTTGACCTCGTCGGCGTACACCCCGCAGTAGATCCAGCAGCCGCAGGCGGTCGAGCCGTCCGGCTTCAGCTCGGTGTACGCCGAAAGCGCGGCCCCGTCGGGACCGGTGCCGTTGATCTCGCGCAGGACGGCCTGACCGTCGACCTCGCCCTTCTCGTCGGTCGGGTAGTCCCAGGCCAGGTCGAGCAGCGGGCGGTCCATCTCGTCGGTGGAGCCCGCGAGCCTCTCGCGGATGCGGACGCCGAGGTCGAAGTAGAAGTCCAGCTCGCTGCGCGCGTCGCCCGGCGGCTCGACCGCCTTGTCGCGCCACTGCAGCATCCGCTGCGTCTGGGTGAACGAGCCCGCCTTCTCGACGTGGGAAGCCGCCGGCAGGAAGAAGATCTCGGTGCCGATGTCCTCCGTGACGAGCTCGCCGGTCTCGATCTCGGGGCCGTCCTTCCAGAACGTCGCCGACTCGATCATCTGCAGGTCGCGCACGACCAGCCAGTCGAGGTTGGCCATGCCGAGCCGCTGCATCTTGCCGTTGGCCGACCCGACCGCGGGGTTCTCCCCCACCAGGAAGTAGCCCTTGCAGCCGCCCTCGATCTGCGACTTCACCGTGTTGTACGTCGAGTGGTCGCCGGTCAGCCGCGGCAGGTAGTCGAAGCAGAAGTCGTTGTCGGCGGTCGCCGCGTCGCCCCAGTAGGACTTGAGCAGGCTGACGGCGTAGGAGCGGATGTTGCCCCAGAAGCCGGCCTTGCCCTCGTCGTCGCGCACCCACTCGTCGAGGCTCTGGTGCTGGTTGGCGTGGGGCATCGGCAGGTAGCCCGGGAGGATGTTGAACAGGGTCGGGATGTCGGTCGAGCCCTGGATGCTGGCGTGGCCGCGCAGCGCGATGATGCCGCCGCCGGGCCGGCCGATGTTGCCGAGCAGCAGCTGCAGGATCGAGCCGGTCCGGATCGTCTGGGCGCCGGTGCTGTGGTGGGTCCAGCCGACGGCGTACGCGAGGGCGCTGGTGCGCTCGCGGCCGCTGTTGCGCACCAGCGCGTCGGCCACCTCGGCGAAGTCGGCCGGCGCGATGCCGCAGACCTCCTGCACCATCTCGGGCGTGTAGCGGGCGAAGTGGCGCTTGAGGATCTGGAAGACGCAGCGGGGGTCCTGGAGGGTCTCGTCCCGCTTGCCCTTCCACGGTACGGCGGCCCCGCCCGACCCGTGGCTCTCGGACTGGGCGGCGACGTGCGACTCCTTCTGCCCGCCGCCCCCGCTCTCGTCCTCGCGGATCTGCTGCAGCCGCTTCTCCTCGTCGGGGCTGCGGTCGTCGGGCGCCTGGTAGCGCCAGGAGACCGGGTCGTAGTGGGCCTGCTCGGCGTCGAAGCCGGAGAAGAGGCCGTCGAGATCCTCGGTGTCCTCGAAGCCCTCGTCGACGATGTTGGCGGCGTTGGTGTAGGCGACGACGTAGTCGCGGAAGTAGGACTCGGTGGTCAGCACGTGGTTGACCAGACCGCCGAGGAACGCGATGTCGGAGCCCGCACGGATCGGCACGTGCACGTCGGCGACCGCCGAGGTCCGGGTGAAGCGCGGGTCGACGTGGATGATCGTGGCGCCGCGCCGCTTCGCCTCCATGACCCACTGGAAGCCCACCGGGTGGGCCTCGGCCATGTTCGAGCCCTCGATCAGGATGCAGTCAGCGTTCTGGAGATCCTGCAGGTTGGTGGTGGCCCCACCGCGGCCGAACGAGGTCCCCAGACCGGGAACCGTGGAGGAGTGTCAAATACGGGCCTGGTTCTCGATCTGGATCGCGCCCATCGCCGTGTAGAGCTTCTTCATGAGGTAGTTCTCCTCGTTGTCGAGGGTCGCTCCTCCGAGGCTGGCGATGCCGAGGGTGCGGCGGGTGCGCTTGCCGTCCGCCTCCCACTCCCAGAACTGCTTGCGCGTCTTGACGACCCGGTCCGCGATCATGTCCATCGCGGTGTCGAGGTCGAGGTCCTCCCACTCGGTGCCGTGCGGTCGCCGGTAGCGGACCTTCGTCACCCGGGTCGGACTCGTGACCAGCTGCTTGCTGGCGCTGCCCTTGGGGCACAGCCGACCGCGCGAGACCGGGCTGGCCGGGTTGCCCTCGATCTGGGTGATCTTGCCGTCCTTGACGAACACCCGCTGTGCGCAGCCGACCGCGCAGAACGGGCAGACCGAGTCGACGACCTTGTCCGCCTCGACCGTCCGCGGCTCGAGCGTCTCGCTGCGGTGCGACATCGAGGCCTTGCCGCGCCCCAGCCGATCGGGTCCGCGGAGCTGCCGCAGAACCGGCCATTCAAGGGGGCTGAGGGCCATGGCCCCACCGTAGCCATCACCACAAGGTCGCGGAAGGGTGCGACACGCATCCGGCCGGCGCGGGCTGTAACACGTCGTCCACGGCTGTAGTACGCCGCCGCAACGACCTTCTACAGCAGCAGACCACCGACCAGACCAGCGAACAGCGTGTTACAGCAGCAGACGGCCGACCACACCAGCGAACAGCGTGTTACAGCACCGCCACCCCGCCCCCTAGGCTGACCCCGGAGGCGTTCCTCGTCTGGTGACGGGCGCGGTCCTCAAAACCGTTGTGGCCGGGCATCCCGGTCAGGCGGGTTCGATTCCCGTCCGCCTCCGCCACCATCTCCCAGCCGACCGAGGAGGGCCGGTGCAGGACCCGCGGCGTCGTACCCCGCGCACCGACGCGGTCCTGGCCGACCCCGCCGTCGTCACCGCGTCGCAGGGCCTCGATCGCGACGTGGCGAAGGCCGTGGTCGCCGCGACCCTCGATGCCTGCCGGCGCGGCGAGGTCGCGCCCGAGGACGTGGTCGCCGCGGTGGTCGCGGCCCTCCCCATCCTGCCGACCACGCTGCGCGCGGTCGTCAACGCGACCGGCGTCGTGGTCCACACCAACCTCGGCCGGGCGCCGCTGTCCCCCACCGCCGTCGAGGCCGTACGACGGGCCGCTGGCCCGACCGACGTCGAGCTCGACCTGGCCACCGGCCGCCGGGGGCGCCGAGGGGCGGCCGCGCTGGCGGCGCTGGCCGCGCGGGTGCCGGACGCGGGCGGCGCGCACGTCGTCAACAACGGAGCCGCGGCCCTCGCGCTCGCGGCGTCGGTCCTCGCCCGCGGCCGGCGGATCGTGGTCGCCAGGGGCGAGCTGGTCGAGATCGGCGACGGGTTCCGGATCCCCGAGCTGCTGGAGTCGGTCGGCGCGGAGCTGCGCGAGGTCGGCACCACCAACCGGGTCCGGCTCGCCGACTACGAGCGCGCGGTCGACCACTCGGTGGCCTTCGTGCTGAAGGTGCACCCGTCGAACTTCCGGGTCCAGGGCTTCACCTCCTCGGTCTCGGTCACGGCACTGACGCAGCTCGGCCGTCCGGTCGTCGCCGACATCGGGTCGGGTCTGCTGCAGCCGCATCCGCGCCTGCCCGACGAGCCCGATGCAACGACCGCCCTGCGAGCGGGCGCATCCCTCGTCACGGCCTCCGGGGACAAGCTGCTCGGCGGCCCGCAGTGCGGCCTGCTGCTCGGCGAGGCGACGCTCGTCGAGCGGCTCCGCCGCGACCCGCTGGCGCGCGCCCTCCGCGTCGACAAGCTCACCCTCGCGGCGCTGGAGGCGACGCTCGTCGGTCCCCCGCCACCGGTCCACCAGGCCCTCGCGACCGATCCCGCGACGCTGCTCGAGCGCGCCCGGGCGATCGCCGACGAGATCGGCCCACCGGCTCTCGCCGTACCGTCGACGGGGAGGATCGGCGGCGGCGGCGCACCCGGAGTCGACCTGCCGAGCGCGGCGGTCGCGCTGCCCGAGCAGCTGGCATCACCGCTCCGCGCGAGCGAGCGCCCGGTCGTCGGCCGCATCCACGACGGCCGCCTGCTGCTCGACCTCCTCGCCGTCCCGCCCGAGCAGGACGGCGAGCTCGCCGCCGCGGTGCGCGCACACCTCGACGCCCCGGAGGGCTGACCGTGCACGTGGTGGCCACCGCGGGGCACGTCGACCACGGCAAGTCCACGCTCGTCCGCGCACTGACCGGGTCGGACCCGGACCGGCTCGCCGAGGAGCGCCGTCGCGGGCTGACGATCGAGCTCGGCTACGCGTGGACGCGTCTCGACGAGCTCGACGACCGGGTCGGCGACGGCGAGGTGGCGTTCGTCGACGTGCCCGGGCACGAGCGGTTCCTCGCGACCGCGCTGTCGGGGGTCGGGCCGGTCATGGTGGCGATGCTGGTCGTCGCGGCCGACGATCCCTGGATGCCGCAGACCGCCGAGCACCTGGCGATCCTCGACGCGCTCGGCGTGAGCCACGGCCTGGTCGCGGTCTCGCGAAGCGATCTCGCCGACCCCGCGGCGGCCATCGCCCGCACCCGCGCCGAGCTCGCCAGAACCGGCCTCGCGGACGCTCCGGTCGTCCCTGTCAGCGCACAGACCGGCGCCGGGCTCGACGACCTCCGCGCCGTGCTCGCGCGCGTCCTGGCGGCGGCGCCGACGCCCGACCCGGCTGCCGACGTACGCCTCTGGGTCGACCGGCGCTTCCACGTCCGCGGCGCCGGGACGGTCGTGACCGGCACCCTGCCCGCCGGCACCGTCAGGCCGGGCGACGCCCTCGTCGCGCCCGACGGCCAGGAGGTCCGGGTGCGGGGCGTCCAGGCCCTCGGCCGCGACCGCGACGAGGTCTCCGGGCCCGCCCGCGTCGCCCTCGACCTCGGCGGCCGCGCGCCCGAGTCGCTGCAGCGCGGCACTCCCCTGCTCACACCCGGCGCCTTCGCTCCGACCACGACCCTCGACGTCGCGGTCGCCGGCGCCGACGCGCTGCCGCAGCGCCCCCAGCTCCACGTCGGCTCCACCCAGGTCGGAGTGCACGCCCGCCCCCTCGGTACGTCGTACGCACGGCTCACGCTCGCCACGCCGCTGCCGTTCCGGGTCGGCGACCGGGCGGTGCTGCGCGACCCCGGCGACCGGACGGTGTGGGGCATGCGCGTGGTCGACCCCGCGCCACCGGGGCTCCGGCGCCGCGGCGCCGCCGCGGCCCGTGCGAACACGCTGAGCGGCCTCGACGGCACGCTCGCCACCGACCTCCCGGTCCGCGGAATCGCCCGGGCCGCCGACCTCCGCCGGATCGGTGTGGGCGGTCCGCTCCCGGCCGACGCCCTGGAGGCCGCCGGCTGGCTGGTCGCCGACGTCGCCGTACGACGGCGGGCCCTCGAGGCCCTCGTCCCGGACGGGACCGAGCTGTCGCTCGCCGAGGCGACCCAAGGGCTCGGGCTCCCCGACCCGGCGATCACCGAGGCCCTCGTCGCCCCACCCCTGGAGTACGCCGGCGGCCGCATCCGCCGGGCAGGGGCCGGTCTGTCACCCGCCGCCGAGCGCGCGCTCGCCTGGCTCCACGCGCGCCTGGTCGGCCAGCCGTTCGCCGCCCCGACCGCCGACGACCTGCGCGACGCCGGGGTCGACGCCGGGGTCGTCGCCGAGCTGCACCGCGGCGGGCAGGCGCTGCGTCTTGCGCAGGGCGTCGTCGTGCTGCCGGAGGCCGCCGACCTCGCCGCCGACCGGCTGGCCGAGCTGCCCCAGCCGTTCACCACCAGTCAGGCGCGTCAGGCCCTCGGCACCAGCCGGCGCGTGGTGCTGCCGCTGCTCGCACACCTCGACGCCACGCGTCGTACGGTCCGGCTGCCCGACGACACCAGGCGGGTCAACGCGGGGCGGACAGGAAGTCCAGCAGCAGGTCGTTGACCTCGTCGGGACGCTCCTGCTGCACCCAGTGGCCGCAGCGGGGAAGGATCTCGGATCGGTGCAGCCGTGGAAGCGTGGTCGGGAAGCGGTCGATCGCGTTGCCGCCCCACATCGTCGGCCCGTCGAGCTCGCCGCCCGCGAAGAGCGCCGGCACCTCGATCGGCCGGTGCCGCATCACGGCCAGGTCCTCCCAGTCCCGGTCGACGTTGCGGTAGCGGTTGAGCGGGCCGGCCAGGCCGCTGCGCTCGAACTCGCCGACGTAGAAGTCGAGGTCCTCCTCCGACATCCAGGCCGGCGGCTCGCCGGGCTCGACGAACCGGTCACGCATCCTGGCGCCGGGGGCCACCGCCGACATCGGCGGCAGCCCGCCCTCGAGCGCGGCCAGGACGCCCTCGCCCGAGGCCGTGAAGTACATGCCGCGCAGCCAGCCGCGCACGTCTGCCTCGATCTCGGCCTCTGCCCGCCCGGGCTCCTGGAAGTAGGAGATGTAGAACTCCTCGTCGCCGCCCATCGCGGCGAACGCGTCGGTGGGACGCGTCGGGCCGGACGGAGCGAAGGGCACGGACAGCCCGGCGACCGCGCGGAACACGTCCGGCCGCAGGAGCGCCGAGCTCCAGGCGATGGGTGCGCCCCAGTCGTGGCCGACGACCAGCGCGGTCCGCTCGCCGAGGGCCTCGACGAGCGCCACGTTGTCGGCGACGTGCCGCATCATCCGGTAGTCCTCGACGCGGGCGGGTCGCGAGGAGCCGCCGTACCCCCGGACGTCGATGGCGACGACGCGGTGACCGGCGGCCGCGAGGACGGGGATCTGGTGGCGCCAGGAGTACCAGGACTCGGGGAATCCGTGGACGAGCAGGACCAGCGGGCCCTCCCCCATCTCGACGAGGTGGATGTCGACGTCGCCGACGGTCACGGTGCGGTGCCGGAGGGCGGAGAGATCCGGTGAGGACACCTCCCCAGTGTGGCAGGTGTGAGATTGATCAATCTCACACCCCGAAGAAGGCACCCCGATGCTTGTGAACGGATTCGCATGGTGCATAAAGGACGTGTGCCCAGCGCTACGGAACCGCAGACAGATCCCACTCTGCGCACCACCGACGTCCTGCTGATCGGCGGCGGAATCATGAGCGCCACCCTTGCGTCTTTGATCTCCGAGCTCGAGCCGACCTGGAAGATCCGGGTCCTCGAGCGTCTCGACCGACCGGCCCTCGAGAGCTCCGGCCCATGGAACAACGCCGGCACCGGTCACTCGGCCCTCTGCGAGCTGAACTACACGCCGCAGACCGAGGACGGCACCGTCGACATCTCCAAGGCGGTCGTGGTCAACGAGCAGTTCCAGGTCTCGCGCCAGCTCTGGTCGTTCCTGGTCGAGTCCGGCCGGATCCCCGACCCGAGCGCGTTCATCCGCTCCACCCCGCACATGAGCTTCGTGTGGGGCGCGGAGAACGTCGAGTACCTCCGCGAGCGCCACCAGCGCCTCTCGACCCACCCGCTCTTCGCCGGGATGGAGTTCAGCGACGACCCGGCCCAGATCGCCGAGTGGGCCCCGCTGCTGATGGACGGCCGCACCGGCGACGAGCCCGTCGCCGCGACGTACGCCGTCCAGGGCAGCGATGTCGACTTCGGCGCGCTCACCGAGCAGCTGCTGAGGTCCGTCGCCGACCAGGGCGCGGTCATCGACTACGGCGCGGACGTCTCCAGGATCCGCCGCGACGCCGACGGCCTCTGGGAGGTCCGCGGCAAGAAGGGCGGCGAGCGCTTCGAGCACCACGCCCGCTTCGTCTTCGTCGGCGCCGGCGGCCAGGCGCTGACCCTGCTGCAGAAGGCCCGCATCCCCGAGATCAAGGGCTTCGGCGGCTTCCCGGTCAGCGGCGAGTTCCTCCGCACCGACAAGCCCGAGGTCGTCTCGCGCCACCACGCCAAGGTCTACGGCAAGGCCGCGGTGGGTGCGCCGCCGATGTCGGTGCCGCACCTCGACACCCGCGTCGTCGACGGCAAGGCCAGCCTGATGTTCGGCCCGTACGCCGGCTTCAGCCCGCGCTTCCTCAAGGCCGGCTCGCTGCTGGACCTCTTCAAGTCGATCCGCTGGCACAACCTGATCCCGATGGTCCGTGCCGGCCTGGCGAACATCCCGCTGACGATCTACCTCGTCAGCCAGCTGATCGCCCGCCCGAAGACCAAGTTCGCCGAGCTGCGCGACTTCTTCGGCGACGCCGACCCGGCCGACTGGCAGAAGATCACCGCCGGCCAGCGCGTCCAGGTGATCCGGCCCGACGGCGTGCTGCAGTTCGGCACCGAGGTCATCACCCACAGCGACGGCTCGATCGCGGGCCTGCTCGGCGCCTCCCCGGGCGCCTCGACCGCCGCACCGATCATGCTCGACGTGCTCGAGCGCTGCTTCCCCGAGCAGTGGGACGGCTGGCAGCCGCGCCTGCATGAGATGGTGCCCCACCAGGGCGACGAGCTCGCGGACGATGCCGAGCTCTCCACCGCCGTTCAGGCCCGCACCGCCCGGATCCTCCACCTGGAGACGCCCGCCACGGCCGGGCGCGCCGAGGCTCCCCGGCCGCAGGTCGAGGCCGCTCAGGCCGACTGACACAGGACAGCCGACAGCCGACGAGGACCCTGCCCGGTCGGGCGGGGTCCTCGTCGCTTCACAGTCAGCCGAGGAAGCGCTGGCGATCGACGACCGCCCGGTCGACCGTCGCGGTCGCGACGACGCGGTCGGACTCGTCGGAGGCAACGACCTCGAAGCTCAGCCGGCCGCGCTCGAGCGGCTCGGGGTCGGAGGCCACCACCTGGACCGTGCTGCCGACGGGGCTCGGCCGCAGGTGCGAGAGGTTGACGCGTACGCCGACACTCGTCTGCCCCGGCCCGAGCGAGCCGGCGGCCGCGTCGACGGTCGCCGCCTCCATCCACGCGAGCAGGCGCGGCGTCGCCAGGACCGGCACGTCGCCGCTGCCCAGCGCGAGAGCGGTGTCCTGCTCCGCCACCACGTGGCGTACCCGGTGCTCCACACCAGCAGGGTAGCCACGTCGGGCCCTCGGCTGGTGTGAGCAGGTGGTGTCAGCCGACCTCGCCGTCGGTGATCGGGGTGATCCAGGACTGGTGGGTCTGCGGGTGCTTGGTGATCGCGAGCAGCTCGTCCATGTGCGGCTCCAGGCCGGTCACCTTGTCCAGCGGGACGCCGATGATCAGCTGGAAGCCGAGCCCGCGCCACGCCTGGACCGCACGACCCGCGAACTCCGAGTCGGCCTTGACGAAGCCCTCGTCGAGGAAGACCGGCGCGAAGCGTGGCCGTGACCTCATCTCGTCGCCGAGCCGGAAGCGCAGCGCAGAGCCCACGATGAAGGCCACCAGCTCCTGGGACTCGCCACCGGACTTCTCCCCCAGCGTGCGGTACGTCGCACGCAGCTCGCCGGTGAGGTGGTCGTAGCGCTCGGCGCTGACCTCGACGTGTCGTCGTACGTCGAGGAGCCGGTCGCGATCGCCCGTCGAATCCGCGCCCGGCGCCGGTGCGCGCAGCTGCTGCATGAAGCGGCTGAGGTCGGCGAACCGTCTCTCGAGGTCCTCCTCGGCGAGCGGCGAGGTCGAGCCGGCCGCCAGCGCACGCAGATCCTTGAGGAAGGTCGTCACGTGGGCGGGGGCCAGGCGCCTCAGCCGGATGCGGAGCCGGTCGCCGGTCGCCCCGAACTCCAGCCGCCGCAGGATGTCGTTGATCGGCACGAGCCGGTCCTCGATCTCCTCGATCGAGGACGACATCGCGCCGAGCAGCGGCACGAGGTCCTGCCCGCTCCACTCGGTCAGGCGGCGGCGCCACTCCGAGCGACGCTCGGCTAGGCCCTTGCTCCGGATGTCCTCGAGGATCCGCGCGTAGTCGGCGTAGGAGTCCGGGCCGGAGCCGAGGTTGGGCGAGTCCCAGGTGAGCTTGTAGGAGCGGAAGATCCGGGTCAGCTCCTCCTCCACCCGCGCGATCTCGGCCTCGGAGTCGGCGACAGCGCCGCGGAGGCGCTCCTGCAGGCGCTGGGAGTGCTCGTGGAACCGGTCGACGTCCTCGGGATCGGACGGCGCCACGGCGGCCGCGAGCTCGATCGCCAGCGCGGCGTCCTGCTCGTCGGTCAGCTCGACCCGGGGATCCAGCGCGTCGAGCTGGTCGGCGATCTGGTCCTCGGAGTCGACCAGCTCCTCGTGCTCGGCCGCGAGCGAGCGCTGGCGCTGCTCGAGCGAGAACCGCTCGGGCTGCGCCTCGTTCAGCGCCGCGGTGAGGTCGTCGATCTGGGCCTGCAGCACCTGCAGCCCGTCGTCGGCGCCGAGGATGTCGGCGCGTCGCTGCTCGAGATCGGCGATGCGCCGCTCGCTGCCCTCCACGTCGAGGTCGTCGAAGCGGACCATCGCGACGGCGTCGTACGCCTTGCGCTGGAGCTCGAGGACCGACGCACGACGGTCGAGGTCGGCCAGCGCGGTGTCGACGCCGCGGAGTCGCTCCTCGATCCCCTCGAGCCGGTCGTCCAGCTCGGCGACGGCCTCCTCGTTGGAGAAGCCGATGATGTTGCGACGGTCGCTGCGGCCGTGGGCGCCGCGGCGGCCGTTGCGGGTCTGGCCGGCCGCCGTCACGCGGAAGCCGGGGCCGTCGAGATCACCGGAGGTGTCGACGCACAGCGCGTTGCGCGACGGCTCCTCGACGTGCTGCCGCATCCAGCCCGCGAAGGGCGAGTCGGCGAGGAGCAGCTTGCCGGCGATCCGGCCGGGGTCGGAGGCCCCGCCCTGCGGCAGGTCGAGCTCGGCGCCCTGGAAGGTCAGCCGCCCCGGCAGCCGCAGGTCGTCGATGGCCGCGGACAAGTCGCCGAGCCGGTCGAGCGGCACCAGCATCATCCGGGCGGTGCCGCCCAGGACGGTCTCGACGGCGGTGCGCCAGCGGGACTCCTCGGGCCGCACGTCCATCAGCTCCGCGGCGAAGGGCAGGTCGGTCTCGGCGATCCCGCTCGCCTGCGCGACCATCGCCCGCAGGTCGTGGAGGTACGCCGGAACCCGGCCCGCCCGGCTCTCCAGGGAGGCCCGCTCGCGGGCCAGCTCGCCCTGCTCGGTCTTGAGGGGGACGAGCCCGTCGCGGACCCGGTCGCGCTCGGCCTGGAGCGCGGTGCGCTGCTCCTCGCCCTCCGCGAGCCGCTTGCGCGCCAGCAGCTGGAGGTCGCTGAACGCCGCGGGCGAGTCGAGCGCCGACTCGAGGTCCGGCGCGTCGGCGGCGGTCAGCCCGACGATCGGGTAGAGCCGCTCCTCGAGCTCGGCCAGCCGTGCACCCCGCTCCTCGCGGATGACCCGCTCGTGCTCCACCTGGGCGGCCAGCGCCTGCAGGTCGCCACCGCCCGCCTCGCGGTGAGCCGCCCGGGCGGCCTCGAGGTCGGCGGCGAGCGTGGCCTCGCGGGCACGGATCGCGGTCAGCGACTCCGCCGCCGCGGAGCGGTCGGCGCGGTTGCGCTCGACGGCACCGGCCAGCAGCCGCTGGTGGGTGCGGAGCAGCCACAGTCGCAGCGGCGTGTCACCGGCGAGGGTGACGCCGTACGCATCGAGCTCGGCGGCGCGCTTCGCGGCCAGCAGCCCGCGCTGCTGGAGGTCGGCGATCGGCTCCAGCACGTCGAGCTTCTGCTGCTCGGTGCGCATCGCGGTGTGGGCGGAGTCTAGGTCGTCGAAGTGCTCGACGGCGCGGTCGGCGGCGGCGTACGTCGAGGGGCGCTCGAGCACCATGTCCTTGTAGAGCTCGTCGACGCTGCGGACCTGGTTGCCCGCCTGGATGCGGGCGAGGAGGCGCAGCGCCTTGCTGCCGTCGCCGCCCGCGCCGATGCCGAGACGCGCGTGCAGGACGGCGGCGAACTCGGCATACGTGCGGTGGACGCGGATGCCGGGGAACAGCTTCTTGAGTGTGTTGGCGTTGAACCGGTCGGGAACGCACGCCTCGAGCGTCGCGAGGTCGACAGGGCCGTCGAGGGTCAGCAACGTCATCGCGACGTCGCTGAAGCGGGTGGCACGCCGCGGCACGTAGTAGGTGCGCAGGGCGGTGAAGCGCGCGCCCTTGTCGTTGACGAAGGTCATCGCGACCGCGCCCCAGGTGTCGCTTGCCCGCCCGCGCAGCAGCTGCTCGACCGGCCGGCCGGTCCGGGGGTCGTCGACGACGTCGACGGCGCCGCGCAGGTAGGACAGCAGGTTGCGCTGGCCGGCGCTGCGGGCCCGACCAGCGACGGCGTCGTTGGAGGCGCCGTTGAACTTCGTGTCCGAGGGCATCATCAGCGCGGTGTAGGCGTCGAGGATGGTGCTCTTGCCGACGCCGGAGGCGCCGGAGATCATCGTCGCCTCGCCACCGAGAGGTACGACGGTCACACCGCCGAAGCCGCCCCAGTTGACCAGCTGCAGCAGGGATGCCCGCCACTGCACCGTCTCGTCGGCGGGCGTCGCGACCGACTCCTCGTCGAAGAGGCCGGTGGTGTCCTGCTCGATCTCGTCGACGCTCATCCGGACTCCTCCTCGTCGCCGGCCTCGTCGCCGGCCTCGTCGGCGCCCTCGTCGAACAGCTCGTCGTCCGCCGGGTCCGTGGTCGCGGTATCGGCCGGCGCCGCGTTCGCGTCGCGCAACGCGGCCAGCAGGTCCTGCAGCAGCTCCAGCGGCAGCAGCGGCTCGATCGCCTCGCTGATCTCGAAGCGGTCCTCGGAGCCGGCCGGGATCAGCAGGCCCGCCTTGGCCACGCTCTGGACGGCGGCCCGGGCGCGCTTCTCGTCGCCGGCCTCGTCGGTCGCGTGCGACGGACGGAACGTCGCGACGTGGTCGAGGATGTCGTCGCGGTCGATGAAGACGCGGCTGTCGCCCGCCCCGTTGCCGGCCCGCAGCCGGTCGCGGAGGTGCACCAGGACCAGCGTCTCCTCGCGCGACCAGGCCGCGTCGTACACCAGGGTCGGGAAGCGGCTGCCGGTCTCGGAGACGGCTTGGCGCTTCCATGCGACCTCGCGGTCGCGATCGATCGCCAGGTCGAGGAAGAGGTCGTTGAGGCGCGAGCGCAGCAGGCGCTCGTGCTCGACCAGCACCTGCCAGTCGCGGGGATGGCTGCGCGCGCTGATGAAGCGCTGCTTGAGCAGCGTCACCAGGGCCTGGCGCTGCGCGAGCTCCAGGCCGCCCTCGTCGCCCTCGAAGAGGGAGGCGCTGATCCGTTCGCCGGCCCCCTCGTCGTACGCGTCGAGGTCGTGGCGGAGCTCCTGCGCGAGCTCGTCCTCGAGGTCCAGGTCGCTCATGTGGGGTCCTCGCTCTCACTGAGGTCGGGGTCGGGCAGCGGCGTGCGGGGTACGGCGAAGGTGCGTCGCGAGCCGTCGGGACGTACGGCGGCGTAGGTGTCGGTGCCGTCGGCCGTCGCCCACTCGCGCGCGGCGGCCAGGTGGAGCAGGCCGAAGATCTCGACCGGCCGGCGCAGCGACTGCTCCAGCGAGCCGAACATGTCGCCCAGCGAGTCGGGCGGCACGAGCGCGGCCAGCGCCGCGTCGAGACGAGCACGGAGGTCGCCGAGCTGCGGGCCGCCCATCGCCTTGAGCTCGGTCAGCGAGGGCGGCCCGCCGCCGGGCTCGCTGCGCGTCACGCGCTCGGGCAGAACGTCGTCGGCCGGGTCGTGGAAGCGCTCGCGCAGGTGCTCGATGCCCATCCGGGCCGGCAGCAGCGGGACGTCGTGGGTCGCGCGCGGGCCGGTCTCGGCCATCCAGGTCATCATCTCGGACTCGACCTGGCGCAGCGTCTGCTCGAGCTCGCGGTCGCGGGCGACGTCGTGGGAGACGATGTACTCCTTGAGCGTCGCGGTCACCCTCGAGCGCTGCGACAGGACCCGGTCGAGCCCGTCGCGGACCAGGCGGACCGTGCCCCGCAGCTCGGCGCGATCGGCATCGCCGAGGATGCCGTCGGCGAGCGGGTGCTCCAGCAGCGCGGTGAGGTCCTCGCGCAGCCGCGTCACGAGCGCGTCGTCGCGCAGCAGGCCGAACGCGCCCTCGAACGCGCGCCCCTCCTGCGTCGCGGTCATCAGCGCGTCGGCGCGGGCGAGGTAGTCGTCGATGACCTCGCCGGCGGGACGGTCCTCGGCGCGGAACGCCGCCAGGATCTCGCCGCGGATCTGGCCGAACCGCTCCTCCACGCGGGCGAAGTCGCTGGGCAGCGCGGAGACCAGCGAGAGCAGCTCGGTGAAGCCCTCCACCATGTAGTCCTCGGTCGCGCCGACCATCTCGGCGCCGTCGACCAGCCGATCGCGCTCGGCCTTGAGCCGCGCGATCTCGTCGTTCAGGATCGTCACCCGCGCGGTGCGGTCGGGGTTGGCCTCGGAGTTGAACCGCCGCACGGTTCCGAGGATGGTGGCGATCCTGTGCTCGCTGAGGGTCGCCCGGTCGCGCGTGAGCGTCTTGACGAGCTCGAGCGCCTGCTGGGCGTGGGAGGTCAGCGCGTAGACCTCGCGGCCGGACTCGTCGAGGGCCCGCACGAGCCACTGCCCGCGCATCCAGCGCTGGCAGACCTCCTTGCCCGTCCCGACGGGTACGTCGGTCTCGCCGGCCTGGCGCGCCTGGGCGAGGTGCTCCTCGACCTGGGTGTGCAGCCGGGCGGTCGGGATCGGGCTGTTGCTGCGCCCGAAGGCCTCGCGGAAGATCGTGATGACGACCGGCGCCTGCCGCTGGTGCAGCAGCATCAGGGTCGGCTGCGCGAAGGCGCTCCTGACCCGTGCCAGCTCCCCGGCGATCTCGCTCAACTCCCGGCCTCCCCTACGACATGCAGTGGGCCAGCATCCCAGAGGGGGCCGACGCGGGCTCGACCACCCTCGGGCCTCGGTGCGGGTCAGGGCACGTCGAGCGCGGCTGCGACCAGGGTGGCGACGCCGAGGACCTCGATCTGCGGGCCGATCCAGCCCACGCCGCGGTCGCTCACGAGCACCGGTCGACCGAACCGGTGCTGGAATACGCCGGCGCGCTCGGCACCCTGCTCCCGCACGACCACGACGTCCCCCGGGGCTGGCCGGCGACCGGGCTCGACCACCAGCTCGGTGCCCTCCGGCCACCCCCGCGAGCGGGCCAGCTCCGCCCCCAGCCGGTACGACGACCGCAGCGGCTCGGCCAGCGGCCGCCGGCGTACGCCAACGGGGGCGGCGGGCGGCGGATCGAAGGGCAGCGGCTCCTGGCCGATCCCCACATCGCCTGCCGAACGCATGTTCGAAGCCTACCGTGCCGGACCACGGGCCGGCACGGCCCCGCTCCAGGCCCGATTTCTTTACCTTCCGCCGCATAACCGCAGATACGCAGACGTCGTTTGATCGATGTCCGATCCCATCGGACACCGATTCTGTCGCCGGCTCGCGCGCGGCGGGGCTGCGGCAAATACACGATTCTTCACAATCATCGCCATAATCAGTGTGCCGATCTGTGCAGTTGGAGCAGCATCCTTCGCACAGATCGGCGGCTCGCGCTCCCGGGCTGATCCGCCTCGTCGACTCACACCGGGGACCCGCGCCGTCGGTTGTTCGGGCAACCGGCCCTGGCCCCAACCGAGTTGCCGGAGTGCACGGGTTCCCTGCGCTCCTCCCCACACCTGAGGTGACAGATGAAGCGAACCCTGCTGACCGCCGGCGCCGCCGCGGTCGCGACTACCGCGGCCCTGGCCTGCATGAGCCCGGCCAACGCCGTCCTCTCCAAGTACTCCTACTACGCCAGCGCCGGCGCGACGCAGGTCCAGGCGCTCGGTGTCGCGGTCCAGTCCGACGCCACCGCCCAGTCGGTGATCGTCGGAAACGCGTCCTCGGCCGCCAACCAGAAGATCGCCTCCGCCAAGGCCGGCACGCTGCTCACCGCGGGCGTCGCCACGACGGACACCACCGCGACCGTCAACGCCGCCAAGGGCGTCACGGTCGTCGCCGACGCCCACACGGCCGGCCTGTCGCTGCTGGGCGGGATGATCAAGCTCAGCGCCATCGACACGACCGCGACGATCAACGCCGACGGCACCGACAACCCGACCACGTCGATGACCACGAACCTCGTGGGCCTGACCATCCAGGGCAAGAAGTACACCGCCCCGATCAACCCCAACACCGGGATCACCATCCCCGGGGTGGTGAGCATCCAGCTCAACCAGCAGCAGACCGCCTCCGACGCCGACTCCGCGGTCATCGAGGGTGCCGGCCTGAAGATCACGCTGCTCGGCGCGCGCAACGGCGCCGCAGCCGGTGCGACCGTCGAGGTCAACCCGATCACCGAGCTCCTCGAGCCCGGCAACGGCGAGGTCGAGCCGGGCTACGCCATCGGCGGCGGCGCATGGGGCTCCTACGTCGACGCGAACGTCGGCAGCTCGGTGCAGGTCGAGTCCGGAAAGAGCGCGCAGCTCACCATGCCCGCCGGCGGCACGAGCGGCCAGGTGCAGAGCAACTCCACCGCCAAGGTCACCCTGAACGGCGTCCTCAACCTCGGTGTCGTCCACAGCGAGCAGACCGGCATCCGCAACGACGCGCTGTCGCAGGCCACGGAGACGTCGACCGTCGCGAGCGCGAGCGTGCTCGGCGGCATCATCCAGGCGAAGGCGCTGAGCAGCACCTCCACCGCCTCGGCCACCCCGAGCGGCGGGTCGGTCTCGGGGTCGACGACCTTCGTCAAGCTCGTGATCGCCGGCAAGACCATCCCGATCAACGTCGCGCCCAACACCAAGATCCACGTGCTCAACCTGGGCACGGTCACGATCAACGAGCAGACGCCCGTGGTCCAGGACGGTGTCGTCCACGCCTTCCGCACGGTCGCCGTGGACGTCGTCCTCGACACCAAGCGCGCCGGCCTCCCGGTCGGCGCCGAGGTCCAGATCGGCTTCTCGCAGGCCCAGGTCTGGAAGTAGTCAGCAGCCCCACCAGCAGCACCCGGCGCCGCCGGTGATGGAAGACTCGGGATCCACCCAACCAGGAGGATCCATGAACCAGGTCGTTCTCATCACCGGCGGCGCTCGTGGTGTCGGCGCCGCCGTCGCCACCGAGCTCGCGAGGCGGGGCGCGAAGGTCGTGCTGACCGACCTCGACCGGGCCGCTCTCGACGAGACCGTCGCCGCCATCGGCGCGGACAGCGCGCTCGGCGTCGTCGCCGACGTGTGCGACCTCGAGGCGATGAAGGCCGCCGTCGCCCGGGCGACCGAGCGGTTCGGCCGGCTCGACACCGTGCTGGCCAACGCCGGGATCGCCAGCTACGGCACCGTGCTCAACACCGATCCCGCCGCGTTCAAGCGGGTCATCGACATCAACATCACCGGCGTCTTCAACACCGCCCACGCGGCTCTCCCCGCGTTGATCGAGTCCCAGGGCTACCTCCTCGTGGTCTCGTCGCTGGCGGCGTTCGTGACCTGCCCGGGCCTGTCGGCGTACAACGCGAGCAAGGCGGGCGTGGAGCACCTCGCGAACACGCTGCGCCTGGAGGTCAAGCACCTCGGGGTCGACGTCGGCTGCGCGCACATGTCGTGGATCGACACCCCGTTGGTCCAGGACGCGAAGTCCGACCTGCCGACGTTCCGCAGGATGCTGGCGAAGTTCCCGTTCCCCCTCAGCAAGACCACCGACGTCGAGTCGTGCGTGCGGGCGTTCGTCAAGGGCATCGAGAAGCGCTCGCGCGGCGTCTACTGCCCCGGCTGGGTGCACGCGATCGGCATGAACCGCGTCGCCATCAACTCCCCCGCCGGCAACCTGCCGCTACTGCGCGAGATCCCCGCGATGCTGCCCGAGCTCGACGCGGACGTCGAGCGCATCGGCCGCGCCACGAGCGCCCGCAACGTCGCCAACGACGAGGACGACGCAGCCGCCACCGACTGAGCGTCTGGGCGGCTCGACCACCTTCGGGTCCCGACCGGGTCAGCCCTCGGTCAGGTCGCGGACCTCGGCATAGCGGGCGCGTACGGCGGGATCCGGCTCGGCGTCGTACAGCTCGGTGGTCGCGGCGTCCCAGACGGGCGCCTCGGCGCCGCCGGAGAGGATCCAGGCGGCCTGGCGAGCGGCGCCGTCGGCGACGTACTCCCCCGGCTCCGGTACGAAGACGGGCCGCCCGAGCACGACCGGCGCGATGCGTCGTACGGCCTCGGAGCGGGCGCCGCCGCCGATCAGGACGACGCGCTCGACGGCGACGCCCTGCGCGATCATCGCCTCGATGCCGTCGGCGAGCCCGCACAGCAGGCCCTCGACGGCGGCGCGGGCGACGTACGCGGGATCGGAGGTGGCGAGGGTGAGGCCGTGCAGCGCGCCCTTGGCGTTCGGGCGGTTGGGGGTGCGCTCGCCCTCGAGGTAGGGCACGAGGACCAGGCCGCCGGCGCCCGACGGCGCGCTGAGCGCGAGGTCGGAGAGGCGGTCGAGGTCGACGCCGAGCAGGTTGGCCGTCGAGGCCAGCACCCGAGCGGCGTTGATGGTCGCGACCAGCGGCAGGAAGTGGCCGGTGGCGTCGGCGAAGCCGGCGACCTTGCCGGTCGTGTCGGCGGTCGGGGTGGCCGAGACCGCGGAGACGACACCGGAGGTCCCGATGGACAGCACCACGTCGCCGGGTCGGGCACCCAGGCCGAGCGCGGCGCCGGCGTTGTCGCCGCAGCCGGCACCGAGCGGCGCTCCCCGTGGGGTCAGGAGCGCCGACTCGGTGGGCTGCAGGACGCGGGGCAGGACGATGTCGGTGCGGCCCATCGCGCGTTCCAGCAGGTCGGTCCGGTAGTCGCTTGCGGCGCCGGACCAATAACCGGTTCCGCTCGCGTCGGAGCGGTCGGTGATCAGGGTGTCGATGCCGGCCGCCCCGGAGATCCTCCAGGTCAGCCAGTCGTGCGGGAGGCAGACGGCCGCGACGCGCGCGGCCAGGTCCGGCTCGTGCTGCGCGAGCCAGCGCAGCTTGGTGACGGTGAACGAGGCCACCAGCACCGAGCCGGTCGCCTCGGCCCAGGCCGCCGGTCCGAGCTCGGCGTTGAGGTCCGCGGCGGCCTGCCCGGAGCGGGTGTCGTTCCACAGCAGCGCGGGACGTACGACGGTCCCGTCGGCGTCCAGCGTGACCATGCCGTGCTGCTGGCCGCCGACGCTGACCGCGGCGACGTCGTCGAGACCGCCGGCGGCCGCGGAGGCCTCCTCGAAGGCGGTCCACCAGTGGTCCGGGTGGACCTCGGTGCCGTCGGGGTGGCGCGCCGAGCCCGACCGCACCAGGCGGCCCGACCCGGCGTCGCGCACGACGACCTTGCACGACTGGGTCGAGGAGTCGACCCCGGCGACCAGCGTCATGCTCAGCGCACGCCCAGCAGGTGCTCCATGGCGAGCTGGTCGAGCCGCTCGAACGCGAAGCCGTGAGCCGCCATCTCGTCGACGGGGAAGGACTCCTCGCGCACGGTGGCCAGCGTCTCGCCCTCGGCGAGCGTCGGCTGGGCGAGCTCGGCGAGGCCCGAGCGCTCGAGCGCGGCCTGCACCTCGGGGTCGGCGCGGAACGCCGCGGACTTCTCCTTGAGGATCAGGTAGTTGCGGATGCCGCCCTCGGCGGAGACCCACACGCCCTCCTCGTCCTCGGTCCGCGGCGGCTTGAAGTCGAAGTGACGCGGGCCGTCGTAGTCGCTGTTCTCGAGCAGGTCGACGAGGTTGAAGGCACCGCGCAGGTTGCCGGCACCGAAGCGCAGGTCCTGGTCGAAGCGCGGGCCGTGCTGGCCGTTGAGGTCGATGTGGAAGAGCTTCTTGTGCCACAGCGCCTGACCGATGCCGGCGGCGAAGCTGAGCCCGGCCATCTCCTCGTGACCGACCTCGGGGTTGAGGCCGACCATCTCGGAGTGGTCGAGGGTCTCGATGAAGGCGAGCGCGTGACCGACGGTCGGCAGCAGGATGTCGCCACGGGGCTCGTTGGGCTTGGGCTCGATGGCGAAGCGCAGGTCGTAACCCTGCTCCTTGACGTAGGCCGTCAGGGTGTTGAAGCCCTCGCGGTAGCGGTCGAGCGCGTCGCCGACGTTCTTGGCGAAGTTGCTCTCGGCGCCCTCGCGGCCGCCCCAGAAGACGTAGGTCTCGGCGCCCAGCTCGGCGGCCAGGTCGATGTTCTTGGCGATCTTGCCGAGCGCCAGGCGACGCACGCGGCGGTCGTTGCTGGTGAACCCGCCGTCCTTGAAGATCGGGTGGCTGAAGGTGTTGGTCGTGACCATCGGGACCTTCAGGCCGTGCTGCTCGGTGGCGTCGCGGAAGCTCTTGATCGCGGCCTCGCGCTCGGCATCGCTGGCGTCGAACTCGAAGACGTCGTTGTCGTGGAAGGTCACGCCGTACGCGCCGAGCTCGGCCAGCTTGCCGACGGCGTACGCCGGGTCCATCGGCGGGCGGATCGCGCCGCCGAACACGTCGACGCCCTGCCAGCCGACGGTCCACAGACCGAAGGTGAACTTGTCCTCGGGGGTGGGCCGGTAGTCGCTGGCCATGGGGATCCTCTCGTCGTCGCATTTAGTCCATATCCTGAACTAATTGTGTGATCCAACCCGCACCGAGGCGTTCCTGTCAAGCCTGCCGCGCGTGTCGCGTGATGCTTGCGCAGATGTTCATGTCTTGGTCTAATCGCGGCATGTCCGGCCCGGTCCAGCACTCCGCGATGCGCGGGAGCAACCTCGCGCTCGTGCTCGGCGCGGTCGCCGAGACCGGCCCGCTCACCCGCAGCCAGCTCACCGCGCGGACCGGCCTCACCAAGTCGTCGATCTCGGGGCTGGTCGGAGATCTCGTCGCCGCAGGCCTGGTCGGCGAGGGCCAGCCCGCCCCGACCCGCGAGCGCGGCCGGCCAGGGAGCGTGGTCGCGATCGAGCGTCAGGGAGCGGCCGGCCTCGGGCTCGAGGTCAACGTCGACTACCTCGCCGCGATGGTCACCGACCTCGGTGGCACGGTCCGCTACCGCCACACCGTCGCCCACGACAACCGCGACCGGCCGCCGGCCGAGGTGCTCGCCGACCTCGCCCGGCTCGCCGCCGCCGCGACCGATGCCTGCGACGAGCAGGGCCTCCCGCTGGCCGGCGCCTGCCTGGCGGTGCCCGGGACGGTCGCCGCCGGCGTCGTACGACGGGCGCCGAACCTGGGCTGGGACGACGTGCCCGTCGACCTGCCGCTCCCCCGCTCCGCCTTCGGCCTGACTCTGGAGAACGAGGCCGACCTGGCCGCGCTCGCCGAGCTGCGGGCCGGCACGGCGTCGCGCGACTTCGTGCACGTGTCCGGCGAGATCGGCATCGGCGGCGGCATCATCGTCGACGGCGAGCTGTTCCGCGGCGCGCACGCGCGCGCCGGCGAGCTCGGCCACGTCGTGCTCGACCCCGACGGGCCGGCCTGCTCCTGCGGCGGCCGGGGCTGCCTCGAGCGGCTGGCGGGCCTCGACGCGATCCTGGCGGCCTCCGGAGCGGCCGACCGGGCCGAGCTCGAGGCACGTTGCGCCGCCGGCGAGGCCGGCGCGCTCGCCGCGGTGGCCTCCGCCGGCCGGTGGCTGGGCATCGCGCTCGCCTCGGTGACCAACCTGCTCGACCCCGAGTGCGTCGTGCTCGGGGGCGTCTTCGCCGCGCTCGCCCCCTGGCTGGGCGACGCGGTCGAGGAGGCACTCGCCCGTCACGGCGTGCAGCCGCGGGTGGTCGTCTCCGAGCTCGGCACCGAGGCGGCCGTGCGCGGCGCGGCCGGCTCCGTCGTACGACGCGTGGTGGGCGATCCCGCCGCATACCTGCTGTCCCGGGAGGACTCCGCATGACCATCACCCGCACCGCCTGGGGGACCCTGCCGTCCGGTGAGCAGGTCGACCGGCTCGAGCTGTCGACCGACGCGGTCCGGCTCGGCGTGCTCACCTGGGGCGCCACCGTGCAGTCGCTGGCGGTGCCCGGCCCCCGTGGCTGGGACGACCCCGTCGACGTCGTGCTCGGCTTCGACCGGCTCGAGCCCTACCTCGGCGACCAGCCGTACCTCGGCGCGACGGTCGGGCGCTACGCCAACCGGATCGCCGGCGGCGCCTTCGATCTCGACGGCACCACTCACCGGCTCCCCCTCAACGACGGCGCGAACACCCTGCACGGCGGCCCCGGCGGGTTCGCCCACCGCGGCTGGCGCCTCGACGGGTACGACGACGAGTCGGTCACCCTGAGCCTCGTCTCCGCCGACGGCGACATGGGCTTCCCGGGCCGGGTGGAGATCACCACGGTCTTCCGCGTTGCGGGCGCCGTGGTCACCCACGAGACGACGGCTACGACCGACGCACCGACGGTCCTCAACATCACCAACCACGCCTACTTCAACCTGCACGGCACTCCCCGGCCGGTCGACGACCATGTGCTCACCGTGCCGGCCGGGTGCTACCTGCCCGTCGACGACGGGTGCATCCCGCTGGCCGGGCCGCCGACCTGCGTCGCGGACACGCCCTTCGACTTCCGCCGTCCGCGGCCGATCGGCGCGTCGGCGTACGACCACACGCTGGTGCTCGCCGAGGGGCCGATCACGCTGTCCGCGGGCGGCCGCACGCTGACCGTGACGACCTCCGAGCCCGGGGTCCAGCTCTACACCGGAGACCACCTGGACGGCAGCCTGCGCGACCGCGCCGGCGCACCGATCGGCCCGCGCGGCGGGGTCTGCCTCGAGACCCAGCACTTCCCCGACTCCCCCAACCGGCCCGACTACCCGAGCACCGTGCTGCGACCGGGCGAGACGTTCCGCAGCGTCACCGAGTGGCGCGTGGAGGCCGATACGGAGCGGTGCTGACGACACGGCCAACGAAATCGTTGTCGATCACCCGGACCCCGACCTAGGATCGTCCAATGACCCCGTCACGCCGCCCGACCATCCGTGAGGTCGCGCTGGAGGCCGGGGTATCGGTCGCCACCGTGTCGAAGGTCCTCAACAACCGCTACGGCGTCGCGGAGGCCACCGCCGAGCGGGTCCGCGCCGTCGTCGACGACCTGGGCTACGAGTCCAGCCTCGTCGCCCGCAGCCTGCGCACCCAGCAGACCAACGTGATCGGCGTGCTGGTCGCCGACCTCGAGCCGTTCAGCGCCGAGGTCCTCAAGGGCGTCGCGGACGTCGTGCGCGGCACCGGCTACGAGCTCGTCGCGTACGCCGCCGCGAGCCGCGTCGGCGAGCACATCGGCTGGGAGCGGCGCCACCTCTCCCGCCTCGGCGGCACCCTCATCGACGGCGCCGTCATGGTCACCCCGACGGTGACCGACATCTCCACGAGCGTGCCGATCGTGGCGGTCGACCCGCACGCCGGCCACCCCGGTCTCCCCGTCGTCGACGCCGACAACCTCAACGGCGGGCACCTCGCGGCCGAGCACCTCCTCGACCTCGGCCACCGGCGGATCGCCATGCTGACCGGCCGCGCCGACCTGATGTCGGCGCAGCTGCGCGAGCAGGGCTTCCGCGCCGCGCTCGGCGAGGCGGGCATCCCGGCCGCGGACCAGCTGTTCGTGCCGGGCGACTACGACCCCGACGTCGCCGAGAAGAACGCCTACGAGCTGCTCACCCGCCCCGATCGCCCGACCGCGATCTTCGCCGCGAACGACGCGACCGCGCTCGCCACCCTCGAGGTCGCCCGCCGGCTCGGCATCGACCTTCCCGGCGCGCTCTCGGTCATCGGCTTCGACAACATCCCCGACGGCGCGATGTGCACCCCCGGCCTGACCACGGTCGAGCAGCCCATCCGCGAGATGGGCAGGCGCGCCGCGAAGCTCCTGCTCGACCGGCTCACCGCCGAGCCCGGCACCGAGGAGGCTCCGGCCGAGCACATCCGGCTGGACACCAGGCTGGTCGTGCGCGGCACCACCGCGCACGTCTGACCGCGCCCGTCTGACCGCGGACCTCCGACGGCGCGCGGCCGTCCGCGTCGTACGCCGGCGGGTCAGCCGGCGACGACCTCGACCGTCACCAGGCGCGGGTCCGTCCCCTGCACGGCGTGCACGCCGCCGACCAGCTCGACCAGCACGTGCTCCGGCATCGACGAGGACCCGAGGGCATCGTCGTCGACCGCGTCGGCGATGCCCTCCGCCACGACCTTCTCGGCGCGCGATCCGGCGGACTCCGCCACCCACAGCTCGACCGAGCCGGGCTCGACGACCCGGACCATCGACCGGTCCGAGAACGCGAGCCGTGAGGTCGGCACGGCGAACCGGACGTCCGCACTCGCACCGGGCTCGAGGCTGACCCGGCAGAAGCCGAGCAGCTGCTCCACCGGACGGACCACCGACGCGACGAGGTCACGGCCGTAGAGCTGCACGACCTCCGTGCCGGCGATCGCGCCGACGTTGCTGACCCGCACGCCGACCTCGATGGTCCCGTCGGTCGGCACCTCCGCGCTCGCGGTCAGCCGGTCGGTGACGAAGGAGGTGTAGGTCAGGCCGAAGCCGAACGGCCGCACGGGCGTCGGGTCGGTCGTGGTGACCTCCGACGGCCCGCCGAGCACCGGGCGGAGGTAGGAGTAGGGCTGCGCGCCGGCGGAGCGCGGCAGGCTGACCGGCAGCCGCCCCGACGGACCGGTGGCGCCCGACAGCACGCGTGCGACGGCGGCGCCTCCCTCCTCGCCCGGGAAGAACACCTGGAGCACGGCCGACGGGGACGCCGCGCCGTCGAGGGCCCAGTCGATGGCGTACGGCCGGCCGCTGAGGACGACCAGGACGACCGGCGTACCGGTGGCGACGACGGCCTCGACCAGCTCGCGCTGCACACCCGGGAGGTCCAGCGACTCCGCGTCGTTGCCCTCGCCGACCGTGCCGCGGCCGAACAGACCGGCCTGGTCGCCGACCACGACGATGGCCACCTCGGCGCCGCTCGCCACCGCGACGGCCTCGGCGATGCCGCTGCGGTCGGCGCCCTCGACCTCGCAGCCCGCGACGTGGTTCACGACGCTGTTGGCCAGCTCGTCGCGCAGTGCGGACAGCAGGCTCGGGACCTCGATGCCCATCGGCACGTCCGGGTGGCTCGCGAGGACGTGGTTGACGAAGGAGTAGCAGCCCATCATCGCGTCGGAGCGGTCGGCGTTCGGGCCGACGACCGCGACCCGTCCCGGCGCGCGCAACGGCAGCACGCCGTCGTTGCTGAGCAGCACGACGGACTCCTCGGCCAGGCGTCGCGCGATGTCGCGGTGGTGTGCGCCGTCGAGGTCGACCTCGGCCGGTGGCGTGGAGAAGTCCGCGTCGAGGAGGCCGAGCTCCTCCTTCTGGGACAGCACGCGCAGCACGGCGCGGTCGACGTACGCCTCGTCGACGACGCCGGCGCGCACGAGCTCGGCGACGGCGAGGTAGGCGTCGCCGTTGGGCAGCTCGACGTCGATGCCCGCCTCGAGCGCGAGGCCCGCGGCGGCCGCGCGGCTCTCCGCCACGCGGTGCATGATGGCCAGGAAGGCGACGGCGAAGTAGTCGGCCACGACGACACCGTCGAAGCCCCACTGCTCGCGCAGCAGACCGGTGAGCAGCTCGGCGCTCGCACCGGCGGGCACGCCGTCGATGTCGGTGTAGGAGTTCATGACGCTGCGCGCGCCGCCGTCCTTGATCGCCATCTCGAACGGGACCGCGAAGACGTCCATGAGCTCGCGCCACCCCGCCGAGACCGGCGCGTGGTTGCGGCCGGCCCGCGAGGCGGCGTACCCGAGGAAGTGCTTGAGCGTCGCGTGCACGCCGGCCGACTGCAGCCCGCGGACGTAGGCCGTGCCGAGCCGGCCGACGAGGTAGGGGTCCTCGCCGATACACTCGTCGACGCGTCCCCACCGCGGGTCGCGGATGACGTCGAGCACCGGCGCCAGGCCCTGGTGGATGCCGAGCTCGCGCATCGACCCACCGATCGCCGCCGCCATCTCCTGGACCAGGTCGGGGTCGAACGACGCGCCCCACGCGAGCGGCGTCGGGTACGTCGCCGCCTGCCACGCGGCCAGGCCGGTCAGGCACTCCTCGTGCACGAGCGCGGGGATGCCGAGGCGCGTCTCGGCCACGAGCCGGCGCTGCTCCTCCCACAGCCACGCGGCCCGCTCGACCGGGTCGACCGGACGGGTGCCGTACACGCGGGTGAAGTGGCCGATGCCGTGCGCGGTGACCTCGCTGAGCCGGGTCGGCGCACCGGAGGTCATCTCGCCGGCCATCGGCGCGACGACCTCGCCGCCGTGGTCGAGCCAGAAGCTCACGAGCTGACCGAGCTTCTCCTCGAGGGTCATGCGCGCGTGCAGGTCGCGGACCCGGTCCGAGACGCGGGGAAATGCAGGAGTGGTCACGGTGGTGCTCTCTGCTCTCTCTGTGAGGGATGGGGCCGGTCGGGGCTCGGTCAGCCCTTCACGGCACCCTGCAGTCCGCCGACGATCCGTCGTTCGAACAGCGTGAAGACAAGCAGCGCCGGCAGCATCGCCAGCGACGTGAACGCCAGGATCTGTGCGGTGTCCACCGAGTGCTCACCGGTGAAGTTCTTGACACCCAGCGGCAGCGTCGCGGTGTCGCCGGCGCCGAGGATGAACAGGGGCAGCAGGTAGCTGTTCCAGGCGGCGACGAAGGCGAGGATGCCCGTGGTCAGCAGGCCCGGCTTGGCCAGCGGCACGACCATGCGCAGGAAGAATCCGAGGCGGCTGCAGCCGTCCATCGCGGACGCCTCTTCGATCTCGTCCGGGATCGCCTTGAGGAACGGCACCAGGATGATGATCGTGGTCGGAAGGCCGAACGCGATCTGCGGCAGGATCACGCCAGGGAGCGTGAAGAGCATGCCCAGCTGCTTGATCAGCAGGTAGAGCGGGGTGACCGCGACCGAGATCGGGAACATCAGCCCGGACGCGAACAGCCCGAACATCAGGCCGCGACCGCGGAACGTGTAGCGCGCCAGCACGTAGCTGGCCATCAGCCCGAGAACGACAATGCCGGCGGTGGTGAACACCGCGACGATCACCGAGTTCGTGAAGTCGTTCCAGAACTCGCTCGACTGCAGGACGCTCGCGTAGTTGGAGAAGACCCACGGGTGCGGCAGGCCGGCCGGGTGGTCGGTGATCTGGGAGTTGTCCCTGAAGCCGCCGAGCACGATGTAGGCCACCGGCCCGAGGGTCACCCCGATGACCAGCAGAGCGATGAAGTAGGTGGTCGGGCTCCCCCACTCGTCCTTGCGACGCCGGTTGCGGGTCGTGGCGGGTGCGGGATCGACGCTGGGGTCCATGGTCACGACGGCCATGCCTAGGCCCCTTCCGTGATGGCGCCGCTGAGGTCGCGGCGCAGGACGAAGCGCTGATAGGCGACGGCGACGACGAGCGAGATGCCGAACAGGACGACGGCGACGGCGCTGCCGTAGCCCCAGGTGCCGGACCCGAGGCCGTTGTCACGCATGTACATCGCCATCGTCGACGTACCGGCGACCTGCGAGGACGTCGAGCCCCAGATCACCCAGACGAGGTCGAAGAGCTGCAGGGAGCCGATGATCGAGAGGAACGCCCAGATGCGGATGGTCGGCCCGAGCAGCGGCACGGTGACGTACCTCTGCGCCTGCCAGTACGACGCCCCGTCGACCCGGGCCGCCTCGAACAGCTCCTCGGGGATGTTCTGCAGGCCCGCCATCATGAGGATGATCGCGAAGCCGAGGTACTTCCACGTCAGCACCATCATCAGCGTCCAGATCGCGACGTGCGAGTCGCCGATCCAGTCGATCGAGACCGTGCCGAAGATGTGCAGGCCGGTCAGCATGTGGTTGAGCGCACCGTCGGCCTGGAGCATCTCGTTCCAGCCCATGCCTGCGACGACCTCGGAGACCACCCACGGGGCGAACACGAGCACACGGATGATCGAGCGGCCGCGGATCTTGCGGTTGAGCAGCAGCGCCAGCCCGACGGCCAGCGGCCCCTGGATCACCAGGGAGAGGCCGACGATCGCGAAGCTGTGCTTGACCGCGGAGAAGAAGACCGGGTCCTGGAAGATCAGCTTGTAGTTCTGCAGGCCCACCCAGTCGGTGGGCGGACCGTCACCGGTCCAGCGGTAGAAGCCGTAGTAGACGGCCATGACCACCGGGACGATCACGAACGCGACGAACACGACGATCGCAGGCCCTGCGAGGAGCGTGATCTCGAGGCGCTCGCGCCAGCTGGCCCGCGGCCTGCGGGCCTTGCGTGACACCGGGGCCGGCACGTGCGTGCCGGCCCCGGCGCCCCGAGCACCGTCGAGCGACTCCTGGGTCAGGGCGACCTGGGACTCACTCATCGGAATCGATTACCCCTTGGCGCCCGCGGCGTTGACAGTGCTGATGATGTCGGCCACGGTGCCCTTCCCGGTGAAGAGGTTCACCACGGAGGTGTTCAGCGCGGTGCCGACGTTCTGACCGTAGAGCGAGTCGAGCCAGAAGGAGACGTACGGCGCCTTGGCGACCGACGCGGTCTCGGCCTTGAGCAGCGGGTCGGTGACCGTCTTCTGCGACTGCGTGTTGGCCGGCACCGTCTGGAACGCCTTGGAGTAGGCAGTCTGCTGCGCGGTGGTGGCGAGCAGGTTGAGGAAGTCGGTGCAGACCGACGGGGCCCACTTCGAGCACGAGTAGGCGTCGACGCCACCCATGGTCGCGGTGGGCGAACCCTTGCCGCCGGGGACCTGGACCATCGGGAAGAAGCTGAGGTCGGGCAGCGGCTTCTTGTTCGGGGTCAGGCCGGCGATGACGCCCGGGTCCCAACCGCCCATGAGCTCCATGGAGGCCTTGTGGTTGGCCATCAGCGCGGCCGAGGAGCCGGCACCCTGCTGGCCGATGCCGATGTAGCCCTTCTCCCACGGGTTGGTCGCGATGAACGCCTTCAGGTCGTCGCCAGCCTTGGTCCAGCACGCGTCGGTGAACTTCAGCGACTGGGCGGTGCTGTTGAGGACGCCCTGGCTGCAGTCACGCAGCGCGAACCAGTAGTACCAGTGGGCGGCCGGCCAGCCGTCCTTGGCACCGACCGCGATCGGGGTGATGCCCTTGCCCTTGAGCTTGGCGTCGGCGGCCTCGAGCTGCGCGACGGTGGTGGGCACGCTGGTGATGCCAGCCTGCTTGAACAGGTTCTTGCTGTAGAAGAAGCCACCCGGCTGGATGGCGACCGGGACGGCGTACGTCTTGCCGTCGACCTGCTCCGGGCCGTACGACGAAGCCACGATGTCCTGCTTGGCCTGGGCGCTCAGCGAGCCGCTGATGTCGGCGACCTGACCGGCCTGGACCTGCGCCTTGAGCTTGCCGCCACCGCGCTGCAGGTAGATGTCGGGGGCCGTCGAGGCGCCGCCCTGCATGGCGGTCTGGAGCGCGCCGTCGAGGTCGGTGTCGGCCATGGTCTTGAGCTTGATCGTGTAACCCGAGTGCTGGGACTCGAAGGTCTTGATCGTGTTGTTCAGGTAGTCGAGGCCGGGGCCCGGGCTGACGTTGGTCCACATCGTCAGCGTGTGGGCGTCGGACGAGTTGTTGTTGCTGCACGCCGCGGCGGACAGGAGCAGGGAGACGGCGCCGACGGCGGTCGCCGCCCGTCGCACCTTCCGGGAGATCAAGGACATCTAGCACCTCGCTGTTGAGTGAAGTGACGTGCGCAACACGTCAGCGAGCCAGACGCTCCCAAATTCCGGCGGCGATGTCAATCGTTATCGTAAACGATTTCGTAACGTGTCGTTCACGGGCCTTCCGGCGGCCCGGTAGCGTCGGGCTGTGGCGAGCGACCGCGGCGGCCGGAGACCGCGCTCCTGGGCCGGGCGATGGGTGCCTCGGCTCTACCTGCTGTTCGCGATCCTGCTGATCCCCTGGACGATGTACCTCGGGGCGACGCTGCCGACCCACACCGTCGCGCACCACTACCGCGCCGCCTGGGTCGGCTTCGACCTGGTGCTGCTGCTGGTGCTGGCGCGGATCGGCTGGCGGGCCGCACGCCGTGACCCGCACGTCGTGCTGACCGCCACGGTCGGCGCCACCATGCTGTGCATCGACGCCTGGTTCGACGTGATGACCGCTCCCGCGGGCGAGGGTCGCACGGAGTCGCTGCTGCTGGCCGTTCTCGTCGAGCTGCCGGTGGCCGTGCTCTGCGCGCTCCTGGCCCGGGGTGGCCTGCTGTCCCTCCTGGCCCGCGCGGAGCAGGCCGCCGACCCGACGGCCGACCCGAGCGCCGAGCAAGCGGGCAGGTAGTGTCACGCGCGCCATGCCGCCACCGGAGGAGCGCCACCGCAGGCTGCTGCTGGCCGTCGACGCACCGTCGCTGCTGCACCGCAACCACCACGCGCGGGCGCACACCCGGCTGCTCGACCGCGGCGGCCGGCCGGCGTGGGCCCTGCACGGCATGCTGCGCCAGATCATCGAGGCGATCGACGCGTTCGCGCCGGACGCGGTGATCTTCGGGCTCGACGACCGCGTCGCCTCCCAACGCCGCGACCGCTACCCGGACTACAAGGCGGGGCGGGCGGAGAAGGACGCCGCGCTGGTCGACCAGCTCGACCGGGCCGGTGCGCTGCTCGACGCGCTCGGGCTGGCGACCCTGACTCCCCCGGGCCTGGAGGCCGACGACGTCAACGCGTCCGCCGCGACGTGGGCCGGCGAGAAAGGCTGGGACTGCGTCATCATCACCTCCGACCGCGACTCCTTCGCCCACATCAGCGAGCACACGCGGGTGCTGCGGCTGATCGACGGCGGGATCGGCGGCTCGCCGCTGCTCTCCCCCGCCGCCCTCCTCGCCATGTACGGCGTCCCGGCCCACCACTACCTCGAGTTCGCGGCCATCCGGGGCGACGCCAGCGACAACCTGCCCGGAATCGCCGGCATCGGCGAGAAGACCGCGGCCGTGCTGCTCACCGAGATCGGCTCGATGTCCGAGATCTGGGCGGACATCGAGCACAACGAGGGCCGTGCCCTGCTGGCCGCGCTCGACGCCTGGTCCGACGAGCACGGCACCCGGCGCAGCAGCAGCACCGTGCTCCGCCGGCTGTCCGCACCCGGCGCGCGAGCGGCGTACGAGTTCAACCTGGAGCTGATGGCGGGGCGCACCGACCTCGACCTCGGGCTCACCCCCGACGTGCCGGGCACGCCGGGCCTGCTGCCGCTCGACATCGCGCGCGTGGAGCGGGTGGTCGGTCACCTCAACATGGAGGCGACGACGGCGCTGGCGCTGCGGGTGCTGACCGGTGTGCCCGTCTCGCAGCGCGAAGCCTGAAGGCGAGCAGGGTCGCGCAGACCGGGGTGATGACGACGTTCGGGACCGCGATCGGCAGCAGCCCCTCGGCGAAGCCGTAGACCACCCAGGCCGCACCCTGGATCGTCGCGATCGTCCAGGTCCACACGCTGAGGTCGCTGACGGCGGCGTGGTCGTGACGGATCCGTACGACGCGGCCGAGCTGCGGCATGAACTGGACGACGTCGAGCAGGCCGACGACCCAGCCCAGCACCGCGGTCATGCGGCGGACCGCCGTGGCAGCAGGATCGCCCCGATGATCACGGTGGCGCAGACGAGGTTGACCGCTCCGGCCACCTCGACGGGCACGGCGCGCTCCTCGTAGCCGTAGAGCGCCAGCAGCGCGTTGAACACCATCGCGACGGCGTACGCCGCCGGGCTGACGCCCTGCAGCACCGCCCCGGATCGGCGCAGCCGGAGCACGCGCACGGCCTGCGGGATCCACATGACGGCGGCACCGGCGGAGCCGACGAAGCCGACCGCCTCGATCGCCGCTCCACCTGCCACGGCCGAAACGCTACCGTCGGCGGCCAACACGGACCCGAACCGCGCGGGGTCGTGGACGAAGCATCGGCCGCACGGTATGCAAGAGGGGTGGAGACCGAAGGGATCGAGCCCATCGACGACGAGGTGGACGCGCTGGTACGTCGATGGGTCGACGAGGCCGCCGCGGGTCGTGTCGACCCGGCGGCCCGCAGGCTCGCCGACCTGCTGCGCGACCCGGCCGGACTGGCGTTCACGGTCGGGTTCGTCGACCGCGTGGTCCGGCCCGAGGACGACCGTGCGTCGGCGCACAGCCTGCGCGAGATCGCCCACGGCGTACCCGCCTTCCTGCCGTGGCACCTGCGGGCGGCGGTGCGGGCCGGCGGGCTGCTGGCACCGGTGGCGCCGGGCGTCGTCGTACCGATCGCGCGGCGGGCCCTGCGCCGGATGGTGCGCCACCTGGTCATCGACGCGACCGAGGACCGCCTCGGGCCGGCCATCGAGCGGCTCCGCAGGCGGGGGGTCGACCTCAACCTGAACCTGCTCGGTGAGGCCGTCCTCGGCGAGGCCGAGGCGCAGCGCCGGCTCGACGGGCTGGTGCGGCTGCTGCGGCGCGACGACGTCGACTACGTCTCGCTCAAGGTGTCGGCCGCCGCGCCGCCGCACTCGCCGTGGGCGTTCGCGCAGGCCGTCGACGAGATCGAGCAGGCGCTGCTGCCGGTGTTCGAGCTGGCCGCCGAGCGCGGGAAGTTCGTGAACCTCGACATGGAGGAGTACCACGACCTCGAGCTGACGCTGGCCGTCTTCATGCGGCTGCTCGACCGCCCCGAGCTGGTCGGCATGGACGCCGGCATCGTCCTGCAGTGCTACCTGCCCGACACCCTCGGCGCGATGATGCGCCTGCAGGAGTGGGCGGCCGCGCGCCGCGCGCGCGGCGGCTCCTCCATCAAGGTGCGGCTGGTGAAGGGCGCCAACCTGCCCATGGAGCTGGTCGACGCCGAGCTGCACGGCTGGCCGGTCGCGACGTACTCCTCCAAGCGCGAGACCGACACCAACTACAAGCGCCTCCTCGACTACGCGTTCACGCCCGAGCGCGCGGCGAACGTGCGCATCGGCGTCGCGGGCCACAACCTCTTCGACGTCGCGCACGCCTGGCTGCTGGCGGGCGAGCGCGGGGTCCGCGACCGGGTCGACTTCGAGATGCTGCTGGGCATGGCCGAGGCCCAGGCCGAGGCCGTACGACGCACCGTCGGCGGGCTGCGGCTGTACGTCCCGGTCGTCGAGCCGGCCGACTTCGACGCGGCGATCGCCTACCTGGTGCGGCGGCTCGACGAGGGCGCCGGCCGCGACAACTTCATGTCGGCCGTCTTCGACCTGCACGACCAGCCGGAGCTCTACGACCGCGAGCGCGGCCGCTTCCACGCCGCGATGGCCGAGCTCGACGACAGCGTGCCGAGGCCGAACCGAACCCAGGACCGCGGCTGCGAGGAGGCGGAGGTCGCCCCGGCGGGCACGTTCGCCAACTGCCCCGACACCGACCCCTCGTTGCCGGCCAACCGGGCCTGGGGCGAGCGCATCACCGAGCGGATCGGCCGCTGGGACGACTCCGCCGACGACAGCAGCGGGATCGAGACCCTCACCACCACCGACGAGCTGGACCGCGTGCTGGCCACGGCGCAGGAGGCGGCGGCCGAGTGGGGCGGGAGGCCGGGCGCGGAGCGGGCGGTGACGCTGCGCCGGGCAGCGGCCGCGCTGGAGCGGCGGCGCGGGCGACTGCTGACGGTGATGGCGACCGAGACCGGCAAGACGCTGGCGCAGGGCGACCCGGAGGTGTCGGAGGCGGTCGACTTCGCGGCCTACTACGCCGAGCTCGCCGCCGGGCTCGACGACGTCGACGGAGCGGTCGCGCGGCCGGTCCGGCTGACGGTCGTCACACCCCCGTGGAACTTCCCGCTGTCCATCCCGGCCGGCTCGACGCTGTCGGCACTCGCCGCGGGCTCGGCCGTGGTCGTGAAGCCGGCGCCGCAGGCCCGGCGTACGGGTGCGGCGATGGTGGCCGCGCTGTGGGAGGCCGGCGTGCCGCGCGAGGTGCTCCAGCTCGTCGACGTCGACGAGGGCGACCTCGGACGACGCCTGATCTCCGATCCCCGCGTGGACCGGGTCGTGCTGACCGGCGCGTACGCGACCGCGGAGCTGTTCCGGTCGTTCCGTCCGGACCTGCCGCTGATCGCCGAGACGAGCGGCAAGAACTCCCTCGTCGTCACACCCCACGCGGACCTCGACCTGGCGGTCAAGGACCTCGTCGACTCGGCCTTCGGGCATGCCGGGCAGAAGTGCTCCGCCGCCTCGCTCGGGATCCTGGTCGGCTCCGTGGCGACCTCGCGGCGCTTCCTCGACCAGCTCGTCGACGCGGTGACCTCGCTGCGGGTGGGCTACCCGGCCGACCCGTCCGCGCAGGTCGGCCCCGTCGTCGAGCCCGCGGGCGGCAAGCTGCTCGACGCCCTCACCCGGCTGGGCGAGGGCGAGTCGTGGCTGGTCGAGCCGCGGCGGCTCGACGACACCGGCCGTCTCTGGTCGCCCGGCGTGAAGACAGGGGTACGCCGAGGCTCGGACTTCCACGTGACCGAGTGCTTCGGTCCCGTGCTCGGCCTGATGGCCGCCCCCGACCTGGACGAGGCGATCGCGCTCCAGAACGGCACCGACTACGGCCTGACCGCCGGGCTGCACTCGCTCGACCGCGACGAGATCGCCCACTGGCGTGACCGGGTCGAGGCCGGCAACCTCTACGTCAACCGCGGCATCACCGGGGCGATCGTCCGGCGCCAGCCGTTCGGCGGGTGGAAGCGGTCGACGGTGGGACCGGGCTTCAAGGCCGGAGGCCCGAACGCCCTCGTCGCACTCACCGACTGGGAGTCGCGGCCGGCCGCCCAGGTCGGGCCGGTCCTGACCGACGAGCGGCGGCTGCTCGACGCCGTGCGGGCCACCTCGGTGGGCGCGGCCGTCGGCGAGGAGGCCTGGGCCCGGCTCGAGCGGTCGGCCGGATCGGACGCGCGGTTCTGGGCCGACGAGGTCGGCCTGGTGCGGGACGAGTCCGGGCTGTCCTGCGAGCGCGACGAGCTGCGGTACCTGCCCGTGCCGGTGACCGTGCGGCTGGCCGGCCACGACGCCGGGCTGTCGGACCTGGTGGACCTGGTGCGGATCGTCGCGGCCGGCGTGTGCGCGGGTGCGCCCGTCACCGTCTCCGTGGCCCGCGCGCTCGTGGCCGACCTGGCCGCCGCACTCGAGCGCTCCGGCGTCATCGTCGTCGTGGAGGACCAGGACGCGTGGCGTCGTACCCTCCGCGAGGCGGGCGACCTGCGGGTCCGGCTGCTCGGCGGCAGCCGCGAGGACTTCGCCGCCGACAGCGACGGACGCGTCGACCACGCGCTCTTCGCCGGCCCGGCGGTCGAGGCGGGGCGGGTCGAGATGCTGACGTTCGTCCGCGAGCAGGCGATCTCGACCACCGACCACCGCTTCGGGATGCCGCTGCGCTGAGCCGGCCGGCTCACGCGGTCGGGCCCTCCGGTTCGGTGCGCCCGCCTACGCTGGCGGCATGTCGTGGTCGCACACCCTCGCGCTGCTGCTGGAGAGCAGCGGCCGTTGGATGCTGTGGAACACGATCCTCGCGTGGGTCCCGGTGGGCCTCGCCGTACCCCTGTTCCGGCGCGGGACCGACCGCCGCCGAGGGCCGCTGTGGTGGCTCGGCGTCGTGGTGTTCGGGCTGTTCCTGCCCAACGCCCCGTACGTCGTCACCGACCTGATCCACGTCCGCCCGACGATCCGCGCGCTCGGCCCCGGTGCGCCGGTGGCGACGACCGTCGTCCCGCTGTACGCCGCCCTGGTGATCTCCGGCTTCGTCGCCTACACGCTCGCGCTCGGGATGGCCGGCGGCTACCTGCACCGCCTGGGCCGCGACGCGTGGCGGCTGCCGCTGCGCATCTCGACGCACGCCCTGGTCGCGATCGGCATCTTCCTCGGCCGGTGGCCGCGGCTGAACAGCTGGCAGCCGTTCACCGACCCCCGCGGAACGCTGCACCTCATCTCCGAGTCGCTCGCCTGGAGCCATGCGCCCGTGCTCATCGCCATCTTGTTCGTGGTGACGGCGCTCGGGCACCTGATGACCAGGACCGTGCTCGGCATCGCGGGCCTCGGCGACCTCTCGACGTCCCCGGTGCGAGGAGCGGCCGGGTGACCGCGCGCGCTCACCAGGGCGACGGCTCGTAGTCCTTCACGAAGCAGCCGTAGAGGTCCTCGCCCGCCTCGCCGCGCACGATCGGGTCGTAGACGCGGGCGGCACCGTCGACCAGGTCGAGCGGGGCGTGCCAGCCCTCGGCGGCGATGCGGAGCTTCTCGTGGTGCGGCCGCTCGTCGGTGATCCATCCGGTGTCGACCGCGGTCATCAGGATCCTGTCGGACTCGAAGTACTCCCCCGCACTGGTGCGGGTCATCATGTTGAGCGCGGCCTTCGCCATGTTGGTGTGCGGGTGACCGGGCCCCTTGTAGCGGCGGGAGAACTGGCCCTCCATGGCGCTGACGTTGACGATGTACGCCCGCCGGGCGCCGTTGCGCACGGCGGCGCGCATAGCCGGCCGCAGGCGTGAGTTGATCAGGAACGGCGCGATCGAGTTGCAGAACTGCACCTCGAGCAGCTCCAGCGGGTCGACCTCGTCGAGGACCTGGGTCCAGGAGTTGTTGTCCTGGATGTCGGGGATGAGGCCGCCGGCGTCGATCGCGGTGCCGGCCAGGTGCTGCTCGAGGCTCGCGTTGCCGGCCTTGAGCGCCAGCGCGGTCAGGCTGGCGGCGTTGTGGGCGGCGAGCGCCGACTCGCTCGACTCGCCGTCGTGGTGCGCGACCGCGTCCACCTTGAGCGCGCCGGCGATCGCGGCCGGGTGCGCCTCGGAGATCCGGTCGAAGGTGACCATCTCGGGCAGCTCGATCCCGCTGGGGAGCGGCACCAGCTCACCCTCGGTGAGGTGGGAGTAGGCACCGGGCAGGCGCCGTACGGTCTGGCAGGCGTTGTTGATGATGATGTCGAGCGGACCGTCGGCGGCCACGTCGTCGGTCAGCGAGGTGACCTGGGTCGGGTCGCGCAGGTCGATGCCGACCACCTTGAGCCGGTGCAGCCAGTCGGCGGAGTCGTCCATCGCGGCGAAGCGGCGTACGGCGTCCTTCGGGAAGCGGGTCGTGATCGTGGTGTGCGCACCGTCGCGCAGGAGCCGGAGCGCGATGTACATGCCGATCTTTGCGCGGCCGCCGGTCAGCAGCGCGCGCTTGCCGGTGAGGTCGGTGCGCTGGTCGCGCTTGGCGTGCGACTTCGCCGCGCAGCGCGGGCAGAGCCAGTGGTAGAACGCGTCGACCAGCGTGAAGTCGTCCTTGCAGATGTAGCACCCGCGCGCTGTGATCAGCTCCCCAGCGAACGCTCCCTGCGCCGTCGACACCAGCGGGATCCCGGCGGTCTCGTCGTCGATGCGCATCGCGCTGCCCGTCGCCGTACGCTCGATGATCTCCTGGTCGTGCCGCTGCCGCTCCATCCGGATCTCGGCCCGCCGCTGCTTCTTGATCAGCTTGTACATGTACGACGCCGCCCGCTTCATCGCGCGTACGTCGTCGTGCTCCGGGTCGAGCTCGGGGATCTGCCGCAGCACCTTGATGGCGATCGCCAGCTCGTCGGGGTCGATCCGCTCCAGCGGCGCGTCTGCCTCGTGCACCGGGCGATTCTAGGTGCGAGACCCGCCCCCACAGCATTCGTTGGTCCCGACACCTCGCGCCGGCTCACCCACACCGCACGCGGCAGCGGTCGCCGAGGCCGAGCGCGCGTGCGGAGGCGACGGAGGGAGCGAGGAACGAGCGCCGCGAAGCGAGCGCCAACGAGCGGAGCGGCACAGGGGTCGGCGGTCGGCAGCGGGTCGCCGCGGGCGCGGAGGTCGGGCTTGGGACGGTCGGGAGCGCAGAGAGCGAGGAACGAGCGACCGGAGCGAGCGACCGTCCCAAGCCCGACGAAAGCGCCCGAAGCGGCGACACGCTCGACCGCCGACACCCAAAAAGGGAGTCGGGCCGCGACCTCTGGGGGGGTCGGTCGCGGCCCGACGGCAACCATCATGACATACCGGTCGGCGGGAGCGACATCGGGGACAGGATCAGTCCCAAAAAACCCGGTCGACCACTGCACGCGCGTGTCGAGTGACCCGGAGGTAGTCGTTCTGGACCTCTCCGGTGTGGTCGATCGGGTAGCCGAGGATGCAGGCGACGGCCCGTCTTTCGAGGGGTGCGCGGGGGAACTGGTCGGCCGGCTTGCCCCGGGCCAGGACGAGTGCGTTGCGCACCCGGCTGGCCATCCGCCAGGCCTCGCCGAGGACCTCCGCGTCCTCGGGCTCGATGAGCCCGCTGCCGGCCGCGGCGGCCAGCGCGGCGAGCGTCTGGGTGGTGCGCAGGCCGGGGACCTCAGCGCCGTGCTTGAGCTGCAGGAGCTGCACGGTCCACTCGATGTCGGCCAGCCCGCCGCGTCCGAGCTTGAGGTGGAGTGCGGGGTCGGCGCCGCGGGGCAGTCGCTCGTTGTCGACCCGTGCCTTGATCCGCCGGATCTCGCGGATGTCGGCCTCGCTGAGCCCGTCGGCCGGGTAGCGCAGCGGATCGATCATCGCGGTGAACCGCTCGCGCAGTCCCGGGTCGCCGACCACGGCCTCGGCCCGCAGCAGCGCCTGGGCCTCCCAGACCATCGACCACTTGGAGTAGTAGGCGGCGTAGGAGTCGAGCGTGCGCACCAGCGCACCCTGGCGGCCCTCGGGGCGCAGGTCGGCGTCGACCACGAGCGCGGGGTCGGGGCCTGAGGCGGAGAGGGTGCGGCGTACCTCCTCGGCGACCGCCTTGGCGAAGCCGGACGCGACCTCGGGCTCGGCGCCGGGGAGCGGGGCGTGCACGAACATGACGTCGGCGTCGGAGCCGTAGGACACCTCGAAGCCGCCGTAGCGGCCCATCGCGACGATCGCCATCGCGGTCGGCGGCGCGTCCAGCTTGCGGGCAGCAGCCACCGACGTCATCGCGACCTGGAGGGTCGCCTCGAGGGTGGCGTCGGTGAGCCTGGTCAGGCCGTAGCCGACGTCGGCGACGTCGGTCAGGCCGAGCGCGTCGCCGGCGGCGATGCGCAGCAGCTCGCGTCGTCGTACGGCGCGGATGGCGCGGGTCGCCTTGTCGCCGTCGGCCTGACGCGTGCCGGTCGCGACCATCTCCTCGGTGATCTGCTCGGAGGAGAGCGGACGGAGGTCCCCGCCGAGCAGCCGTACGCCGGCGGGCTCCCTCTCGAGCAGGTCGGTGCAGTAGCGGGAGCTGGCGAGCAGGTGGGCGAGCCGCTCGGCGACCTCGCCCTCGTCGCGGAGGGTGCCGAGGTACCAGGGCGACTGCCCCAGCGCCTCGCTGATCCGCCGGAAGCCGAACAGGCCCCCGTCGGGGTCGGCGCCGTCGGCGAACCACTGCAGCATCGCCGGGAGCAGGGCTCGCTGGATCTGGGCGGTCCGGCTGACACCCGCGGTCAGGACCTCGAGGTGGCGCAGCGCGGAGTGCGGGTCGGCGTAGCCCAGCGCGGCCATGCGGGCCTCGGCGGCCTCGGGCGAGAGCCGCGCCTCGCCGGTCGAGATCTGCGCGACCGCGGTGAGGAGCGGGCGGTAGAACAGCTTCTGGTGGAGGCGGCTGACCTCGCGGCGTACGTGCTGCCAGGCGCGCTCGAGCTCGTCGGCGGAGGACTTGAAGAAGCCGAGGCTGCGCCCGAGGCGGCGCAGCGACGCCTCGTCGCCGGGCAGCAGGTGGGTGCGCTGCAGCCTGGAGAGCTGGACGCGGTGCTCGAGCTGGCGCAGGAAGGCGTAGGCCTCGTGCAGCGCCTCGCCGTCCTCACGCCCGACGTAGCCGTAGCGGGTCAGGGCCGCGAGCGCCGAGAGCGTCGCGGTCTCACGGATGCGGTCGTCGGTGCGGCCGTGCACCAGCTGCAGCAGCTGTACGGCGAACTCCACGTCGCGCAGCCCGCCGACACCGAGCTTGAGCTCGCGGTCGGCGTCCTTGGCCGGGATGTGGTCGACGACCCGGCGCCGCATCGCGCGGGCGGCGTCGACGAAGCCGTCGCGGTCGGCGACCGACCAGACCATCGGCTGGGTCATCGCGACGAACTCCCGGCCGAGCGCGAGGTCCCCGGCGATCGGCCGGGCCTTGAGCAGCGCCTGGAACTCCCACGTCTCGGCCCACCGCTCGTAGTAGCCCTGGTGGCTGGCCAGGGTGCGACTCAGCGGGCCCGCCTTGCCCTCGGGACGCAGCGCCGCGTCGACCTGCCAGATGGTGCCCTCGGCGGTGTGGTCGGAGCAGATCCGGATCAGCTGCGACGCCAGGCGTACGGCGACCTCGGCGCTGCCGTCGTGCACGAAGATCACGTCCACGTCGGAGACGTAGTTGAGCTCGTGCCCGCCGCACTTGCCCATCGCCACCACGCCGAGGCGTGCCTCGGCGTGCGACGGGCCGACCCGGGCGCGAGCCACTGCCAGCGCCGCGTCGAGGGTGCCGGCGGCGAGGTCCGCCAGCTCTGCAGCCGCGTCGTCGACCCCAAGGTCGTGCGACAGGTCGCGCGCGGCGATCCGGGTGAGGTGGCGGCGGTACTCCACCCGCAGCGCGTCGCAGGCCTCGCCGTCGGCGACCGTCGCGACCGGGACCTCCTCGGCCGGATCGGCTCCGACCACGCTGAGCAGCGCCGACCTCAGCGCGTACGCCGGCGCGCGCGTCGACCCCAGCGTCGGGTCGGTCAGCTCGCGCCACTGCTCGGGGTGCGCGACCAGGTGGTCGGTGAGCGCCTGGCTCGCGCCCAGCACGCAGAGCAGCCGCATGGCCGTGCCCTCGTCGTCCGCGACGGTGTCGACGACCTCGCCCACCATCCGGCGTACCGCCTCGTCGCCCCGCCCGTCCTGGGTGGACGCCTCGGCGAGCCGGCACAGCCCGGCCAGCGCGGCGTCGGGGTCGGCCGTCTTGCCCAGGTAGGCGATCAGGTCGGGACCCTCCGGGCCGAGCCGGTCGAGGTCGGACCGTGCGCGGTCGATGTCGGTGAAGCCGGCCCGGATCAGCTCCAGGCGGGACGGGTCGCGGGCCATGCGCTCAGAGGACGGCCAGCATCCGGTCCCGCTCGAAGGCCGAGACCTGGCCGCGGTACTCGTCCCACTCGGCCCGCTTGTTGCGCAGGAAGAAGTCGAAGACCTGCTCCCCCAGCGTCTCGGCGAGCAGCTCGGAGCTCTCCGCGACGTGGATGGCGTCGTTGAGGTTCTTCGGCAGCGGCTCGATGCCGAGGCTGCGCCGCTCACGCTCGGTCAGCGCCCAGACGTTGTCCTCGGCCTCCGGCGGCAGCTCGTAGTCCTCCTCGATCCCCTTCATGCCGGCCGCGAGGATCACGGCGTACGCGAGGTAGGGGTTGCAGGCGCTGTCGATCGTGCGCAGCTCGATGCGCGCCGACTGGCCCTTGTTGGGCTTGTACATCGGCACCCGCACCATGGCCGAGCGGTTGTTGTGCCCCCAGCAGACGTACGACGGTGCCTCGCCGCCGGTCATCATCCGCTTGTAGGAGTTGACCCACTGGTTGGTCACGACGCTGATCTCGCCGGCGTGGTGCAGGATGCCGGCGATGAACTGGCGCGCGGTCTTGGAGAGCTGGTACTCGGCGCCCGCCTCGTAGAAGGCGTTCTGGTCGCCCTCGAACAGGCTGACGTGGGTGTGCATGCCGCTGCCGGGGTGCTCGGTGAACGGCTTGGGCATGAACGTCGCCCACACGCCCTGCGCCAGCGCGACCTCGCGGATGACGGTGCGGAAGGTCATGATGTTGTCGGCGGTGCTGAGCGCGTCGGCGTACCTCAGGTCGATCTCCTGCTGTCCCGGGCCGCCCTCGTGGTGGCTGAACTCCACCGAGATGCCCATCGCCTCGAGCATCGTGATCGCCTCGCGGCGGAAGTCGGACCCGAACGAGTGGACCGTGTGGTCGAAGTAGCCGCTGCGGTCGAGCGGGGTCGGCTTCTTGCCCTTCTCCGGCTCGCTCTTGAAGAGGTAGAACTCGATCTCGGGGTGGGTGTAGAAGGTGAACCCCTTGTCGGCCGCCTTGGACAGGGTCCGCTTCAGCACGTTGCGCGGATCGGCGTACGACGTCGACCCGTCGGGCATCACGATGTCGCAGAACATCCGTGCGGTGGCCGGACCCTCGTGGCTGCGCCACGGCAGGATCTGGAAGGTGCTCGGGTCGGGCAGCGCGAGCATGTCGGCCTCGTAGACCCGGGCGAAGCCCTCGATCGCCGACCCGTCGAACCCGATGCCCTCGCTGAAGGCCCCCTCGAGCTCGGCCGGCGCGACCGCCACCGACTTCAAGAACCCCAGCACGTCGGTGAACCACAGCCGCACGAACCGGACGTCACGCTCCTCGAGAGCGCGGAGTACGAAGTCCTCTTGCTTGCCCATGTCCGCAGCCTAGTGGGGCCGGACGCCGCACCGGGTAGGTGAGCGAGGGCCATGGCCCTCGCTCACCTACCCAGAGGACGACGGCTGTGGATGAGCCCAGCACGATCGGCGCGTCCGGAGCATGGTTCCGCCCATGATCGACGACTCCTGGCGGGCCACCGCGCACGCTCAGGCCGGGCTGCTCACCCGTGCCCAGCTCGGCACCTTCGGTGTACGACGCTGGGCGATCGCGCACCGGGTGACCCGGGGTGAGTGGCTGCAGCTCACCCCGACCGTCGTCTCGACCACCAGCGGCGAGCCGTCGCGCCTGCAGCTGCTCTGGCTCGCCGTGCTCGCGGCCGGAGAGGGAGCCGCGATCGGAGAGCTCACCGCCGCGCAGGAGTGGGGTCTTCGACGGTGGGAGCGCCCCGAGGTCGTCGTGGTGATCTCCCACGACCGCCAGCCGCCCGCGCCGGTGCCGGGCGTAACGGTGCGGCGGAGCCGCCGCGACCTGAGGAGCCAGACGCGGCGCCGACGCGGACTGCCGCTGATCCGCATCGAGCCGGCGGTTCTCACCTGGGCGGCGCGGCAGAGATCCTCGCGGACCGCAGAGGGCGTGCTGGCCGCGACCGTGCAGCAAGGTCTCGCCTCGCCGGAGGGCCTGACGGAGTGGGTCGACCGGCTGGACCGCCTGCGCGGCGCGCCGCGCTTCCGTCGTGTGCTCGAGGAGATCTCCGGAGGCGCGCAGTCGGTCGGCGAGCTCGACGTACGCCGCCTGTGCCGACGGTTCGGTCTGGCGCTGCCGGCGCGCCAGGTGCGGCGCCGCGATGCCCACGGGCGGCTGCGCTTCACCGACTGCGAGTGGCACCTGCCCGGTGGCCGCACCCTCGTGCTCGAGGTGGACGGCGGGTTCCACATGGAGGTCGAGCACTGGGAGGACGACCTCGCGCGTCAGCGTGCGCTGGCCGCACCCGATCGCCTGATCGTCCGCGGCACGACCCGCGAGCTGCGCGACGAGCCGGAGCGGCTGGCGGCCGACCTCATGGCGCTCGGGGTGCCCAGGACCGACTGTGGGTAGGTGAGCGAGGGCCATGGCCCTCGCTCACCTACCCACCGCGCTCAGAAGGTGTGCTCCTCGGCGGGGAACTCCCCCGATGCCACCTCGGCCGCGTACTGCTTCGCTCCGTCGAGGAGCGCACCGCGGAGGTCGGCGTACTTCTTGACGAAGCGGGGCACGCGGCCGGCGTTGAGACCGAAGGCGTCCTGCCAGACCAGCACCTGGCCGTCGGTCTGGTTGCCGGCGCCGATGCCGATGGTCGGGATGACGAGCTCCTTGGTGACCTGGGCGGCGACGTCGCCGGGCACCATCTCCATGACGACCGCGAACGCGCCGGCGTCCTGCACGGCCCGGGCGTCCTCGAGCAGCTTCGCGGCGCCGTCGCCCCGGCCCTGCACGCGGAAGCCGCCGAGGGTGTTCTCCGACTGCGGGGTGAAGCCGATGTGGGCGCAGACCGGGATGCCGCCGCGGGTCAGCCGCTCGATCGCCGGCGCCATCTCGACGCCGCCCTCGAGCTTGACCGCCGCGACCTCGGACTCCTTCATCAGCCGCGCGGCGCTGAGGTACGCCTGCTCGGGGCTCGCCTGGTAGCTGCCGAACGGCAGGTCGCCGACGACCAGCGCGCGGCGGGCGCCGCGGACGACCGCCCGGGCGAGCGGGATCAGCTCGTCCAGGGTCACCGGGACGGTCGAGGCGTAGCCGTAGACGGTGTTCGCCGCCGAGTCGCCGACCAGCAGGGTGTCGATCCCCGCCTCGTCGAAGACCTGCGCCGAGAACACGTCGTACGACGTCAGCATTGTGAACTTCTCGCCGCGCTCCTTCATCTCCCGGAGGTGATGGGTGCGGACCCGCTTGATGGCCGCGCCGGGCTTCGACGCGGCCGCGCCGCCGTACGGCGCCTGCTCCTCGCTCATCGTGAGCTCCTCATCTGCGATCTCGCGGCCTGCGGGGCAGGTCCACGGACGAATCGGACGCCATCGAGGCTAGTGCCGCGCGGCGCCGCCGGGGCTGTGGCTCTGCTCACCCCGGCGGCCGCGCGACGCGAGGGGCTCAGCTGGCGGGCTCGACCAGGACGGCGGTGCCGTAGGCGCAGACCTCGACGCCGCTGTCGGCGTACTCGGTGGTCTCGAAGCGGAACGCGACGACGGCGTTGGCGCCCTTGGCCTCGGCCTCCTGCGCGAGCCGGCCGAGCGCCTCCTGGCGGCAGTCGTGCAGCAGTTGGGTGATGCCCTTGAGCTCGCCGCCGCCGATGGCCTTGAAGCTGGCGCCGATGTTGGAGCCGATGTTGCGCGAGCGCACGGTCAGACCGAAGGTCTCGCCGAAGGTGTGGGTGATGCGGGCGCCGGGGATGTCGTTCGTGGTCACGATGATCATGGCCGCACGCTAGTCCCTCACTAGGATCGGTCCGTGGACTTCTACTCGGCGTACGCCCAGGGGTTCGTGCGGGTCGCGGCGGTGACGCTGCCGGTGGCCGTCGCCGATCCCGCCACGAACGCCGCCCGCACGCTCGAGCAGGCGCGGATGCTGCACGACGACGGTGTCGGGGTGGCGGTGTTCCCCGAGCTCGGCCTGACCGGGTACGCCGTCGACGACCTGTTCCTGCAGGACACGCTGCTCGACGCGGTGGACGAGGCCCTCACCGAGCTGGTCGTCGCGACCGCGGATCTGACGCCGGTGCTCGTCGTCGGCGCTCCGCTGCGTCACCGCAGCCGCGTGCTCAACTGCGCGGTGGTGATCCACGGCGGCCGGGTGCTGGGCGCGGCGCCGAAGTCGAGCCTGCCGACCTACCGGGAGTTCTACGAGCGCCGTTGGTTCGCGCCCGGCGACGACCTGCGCGGCGAGACCGTCGAGGTGGCCGGAGCCCCCGCTCCGCTGGGCCCCGACCTCCTCTTCGAGGCCGTCGACGTCCCGGGGCTCACCATCCACGCCGAGATCTGCGAGGACATGTGGGTGCCCGTCCCGCCCAGCGCCGGTGCGGCGCTGGCCGGCGCGACCGTGCTGCTCAACCTGTCCGGCAGCCCGATCACGATCGCCCGGGCCGAGGACCGCCACCTGCTGGCCCGCAGCGCCAGCCTGCGCTGCAACGCGGCGTACGTCTACGCGGCCGCGGGCCAGGGCGAGTCGTCGACCGACCTGTCCTGGGACGGCCAGACGATGATCTACGAGATGGGCGACCTCGTCGCCGAGGGCGACCGCTTCGCCGAGGCGGCCACCCGCACGGTCGCCGACGTCGACCTCGACCGGCTCCGGCAGGAGCGGATGCGGCAGGGGACCTTCGACGACAACCGGCGAGCGGTCTCGACGGGCTCGACGACCCTGGGCGCGTTCCGCACGATCTCGTTCGAGCTGGGCGCACCGGAGGGCGACATCGGGCTGCGCCGCAAGGTCGACCGCTACCCCTTCGTGCCCGACGACCCGGCCCGGCTGGCCCAGGACTGCTACGAGGCCTACAACATCCAGGTCTCCGGGCTGGAGCAGCGGCTCGCGGCCATGTCCACCGACAGCTGGCAGCCGAAGGTCGTCATCGGCGTCAGCGGCGGCCTCGACTCCACCCACGCGCTGATCGTCGCGGCGAAGGCGATGGACCGGCTCGGCCGCCCGCGCAGCGACATCCACGCGTTCACCATGCCCGGCTTCGCGACCGGGGAGACGACGAAGTCCTATGCCACCCGGCTCGCGACCGCTCTCGGCTGCACCTTCGCCGAGCTGGACATCCGGCCGGCGGCGAAGCAGATGCTGCACGACCTCGACCACCCGTTCAGCGACGGCGAGCCCGTCTACGACGTGACCTTCGAGAACGTCCAGGCCGGGCTGCGCACCGACTACCTGTTCCGGCTGGCCAACCATCGCGGCGGCATCGTGCTCGGCACCGGCGACCTGTCCGAGCTCGCCCTCGGCTGGTGCACGTACGGCGTCGGCGACCAGATGTCGCACTACAACGTCAACGCGGGCGTGCCGAAGACGCTCATCCAGCACCTCATCAGGTGGGTGGCCGACACCGGGCAGCTCGAGGCCGTCGACGAGCTGCTGCGCGAGATCGTCACGCAGGACATCACGCCCGAGCTGATCCCCGGCGGTGAGCAGCGGACCGAGGACACCGTCGGTCCCTACGCCCTGCAGGACTTCACGCTCTACCACGTGCTTCGCCGCGGCTACCGGCCCAGCAAGATCGCTTTCCTGGCCCACCACGCCTGGCGCGACGCGTCGGCCGGCGACTGGCCGCCGGGCTTCCCGGAGGAGTCGCGGACGTCGTACGACCTCGCGGCGGTACGCCGATGGCTGGACGTCTTCATCCGGCGCTTCTTCGCCAGCCAGTTCAAGCGGTCGGCGCTGCCGAACGGCCCCAAGGTGACGCCCGGGGGCACGATGTCGCCGCGCGGCGACTGGCGGATGCCGTCCGACGCGTCCACCGCGGCCTGGCTGGCCGAGCTGGAGAACGTGCCGGAATGACCCGGCTCGGCCTGGATCCACCGATCCCTCGCGTGGCGAGCGGCACCAGACGGGTGTGATGGCAAGGCGGGCGCGCGACGGCGGTCTGGTTGCACCATCGAGCGTGCCCAACGCCGCCAGCGCGCCCGTGTG
>Ga0123353_10000402_pt1 | contig 53324 bp, 38 predicted proteins | sample TergutLab28metaG_3_FD_92763 | JGI IMG/M metagenome (GOLD analysis project Ga0123353, IMG submission 92763) | Labiotermes labralis P3 segment gut microbial communities from Petit-Saut dam, French Guiana - Lab288 P3 | ecosystem: Host-associated > Arthropoda: Insects > Digestive system > Gut ... | reverse complement strand
CAATGTTTGCAAAAAGTTATTTGGCAGAGTGCCTAACTTTGCGTAAAGATTGCCGCGCAAGTTGGATTTAAGTGCTTCCACGCTCAAAAATTCAACGGCACATCGTGAGATATAGAACAATCTCCCATTCAGAGATTTTTCTTTTGCCAGTATTTCGGAATGATGTGTAAAGCCTACGCGCAAAAACTCGTTTATTGGGAAGTCGGATATCGTAAAGCCGCTTAAATGCCTTAATAGCAGGTTTAAATCAAGAGTAATTTCATCGCTATGCGGCAAAGCCACTAAAATTTTGCCATTTTCGGCTTGATTTGAGATTTGATTTTGGGTCAGTGTCAAATCGTTCATTGATAATGAACGATTTATAAAAATCGGCTGCCAGCTTTCGTAAAACAACCGCATTTTTTTAATTGCCGCCTCGGAAAAACCACGAAGTCCCGGCAATTCGCGTTGAAGATTTTCGGAAATTTGCCTGATTGCGCCCTGTCCCCAAGCGCTGTTGCGTGAATTATCTGACACATATTTGCCAACAGCATTACTTATGGCCCCCGTCCCCATTTTTAATTTACTTTGGACGTTTGCCTGCTCCTTTTTGCAGAGTTAAAAGACTTTTAAGCTGCATGAGCATATAATCTTGAAATTCAGAACTCAGCGCGTTAAAAACATTGAGCACGCCGTTGGCTTTTTTTTCAGGATTTTTGTCAAGCATTTCGCCCTTGCCGGTTTCTAACCACTCCTCGGATACGCCGTAAGTTGCGCAGATTACCTTAATCGTCTTTTGAGTTACGCATTTCCTGCCGCGTTCAATCCCTGTAAGATGCCCCTGTACTATCCCGATTTTGCGGCCAAAATCAGCTTGCGTCATCTCAAAATGTTTTCTGACTTTTTTGATACGTTCACTTTGAGACATATAACTCTCCTCCTTTTTTGTGTTTTTAAAATCTACTTTTAAATATAATATGCTTAACGCATGAATATAAAGAGAATCATACTTAGGGCTTTCGCTTCGTTATATACCGATACACGGTATAAATCTACACTGTGCTGCTAAGCAACAGAGCCGGCCCTGCGTGCAGTTGCGTGCGGTGCAGTGCAGATTTATGCCGTTATTCAGTATACAATACCCCCATGATGTATATTTCATCCCATGAATCAAAACATCCAAATATCAAAAAAGCCGGCGGTATCACCGATCTCATACCTGTACTTCGCGTTATTCTTTATTTCCGGCGTGTCGGGTTTAATCTATGAATCTATCTGGTCGCAGTATCTTAAGCAGTTTTTAGGGCATGCGGCTTACGCGCAGACTCTTGTTCTCGTTATCTACATGGGCGGTATGGCGCTTGGCGCCTGGATAACTTCGCTGTTTGCGGTGAAGATCCGCAATTTACTTTTAGGATACGCGGTTGTTGAGATTGCGCTTGGACTTTTCGCGCTTTATTTCCATGACGCGTTTGTCGCCTATCTTGACGTTTCGTTTGGTACGGTGATTCCGTCCCTTGGCAACTCATCGCTTATAAATATCTATAAATGGGCGACAGCCTCGTTTATCATACTCCCGCAGTCTATGCTGCTTGGCGCGACATTCCCGCTTATGGCCGGCGGAATTTTACGGCGGTTTCCGGGACTGAGCGGATACAAGACCTCTTTTATCTATTTCGTCAATACATTCGGTGCGGCTATAGGGGTGCTTGTCAGCGGATTTTATCTTGCTGTTAAGTGGGGATTAGAGGGCGCTATCATCGCTGCCGGGATGATTGATCTGTTTGTGGGGATTGCGATATTGTGCTTGTGGATGTATGATAAGCGCTCTCTTAGAAGCGGACAATCGGGGGCGATTGCCCGTACAGAGGCCCAAGAAGCCAATATTGAGAATCCAATACCAGTGCCCGATCTTGCCGATCGGCGCGAGTACTACTATCCTCTGCTCGCTATAGCCGGTCTTACTGCCGCCGCGCATTTTATTTATGAGATAGCGTGGATTCGAATGTTAAGCCTTGTGCTTGGCAGCTCCACTCACTCTTTTGAGCTGATGCTCAGCGCGTTTATCCTTGGGCTTGCGCTTGGGGCTTTTTTCATCCGCAATAAACTTGATGATATTAAAAACACGCCGCGGTTTTTGGGAATTATTCAATTAATAATGGGTATAACCGCCATATCTACAATATTTACTTACGGCAATATGTTTAAGCTAATGTCTTTTACTATGAACTCGCTTGGCCGGTCTGAGGGCGGTTACATATTATTCAATATCGTAAGCCACGTTATCTGTATGATAATCATGCTGCCTACAACAATCTGCGCGGGAATGGTTATTCCGCTTGTCATCCATATGCTTTACAAGCGCGGATACGGCGAGCAGACTATCGGTAAGGTTTATGCGGTCAACACCGCCGGCGGTATAATCGGCGTTGTTCTTTCGGTTTGGGTGTTAATGGAGACTGTAGGACTAAAGTATTTGATCATCATAGGCGCCGCACTCGATATGGCTGTTGGGGTTTACGCTTTTTATCATTTTAGAGAGACGCGCAAGGTGCTGTCGCGGGTTGTTGCGGTGCCTGTTTGTTTGGTTGTTTTGGTTGCTGCGGTTATGTTTGCCAATATTGATCCGGCGCTCATCTCCAGCGGCGTATTTCGTCACGGCGGAATCTCAACGGAGAGGAAACGAATTATTGACCACATTGATGGCAAAACTGCGTCGATCACACTCTTTGAGAGCGGGAAAAGCATCACCATAACAACAAACGGCAAACCCGATGCCTCTGTAGGAATAGGCGAGCTGTTCACTTCCGATGAGTATACAATGGCGCTGACCGGTATACTGCCCCTTGCCGTGCGGGAGAACATACGAACTGCCGCCGTTATCGGCATGGGTTCGGGTATGACGTCGCATTATATGCTTTATGATCCGCAAATAGAACTGCTTGACGTTATTGAGATTGAGCGGGCTATGGTTACACTCGCTGAAAAGATCGGCCCTAAGGTAGCGAATAATTTTACCGATCCGCGCTGCAACATATACATAGAAGACGCCAAGACATTCTTCGCCGCGCAGAACCGTACTTATGACGTTATAATCTCAGAACCGTCGAATCCGTGGGTCAGCGGCGTAGCGAACCTCTTTTCAAGGGAGTTTTTCAGCCATATCCGCAGACACATTAACGATGGCGGAGTGCTTGTCCAGTGGATACAGGCGTATGAAACAGATATTACCGTTTTCGCGTCTATACTCAAGGCGCTGGGAGAGTATTTTCCCATTTACGATATATACATGCAAAGCAGCGATCTGCTGATTATCGCGGCAAAAGACCCCGGTACCGATATAAGCATAAAGCGCGACATCTTCCAAATTGAGCCTATGGCGAAAAGTCTTGGAGCTAAGGGGTTTGCCGGACTCAAAGATTTAAAGCATTTGCGTGTTACAGACAAGAAATTTTTTGACTCGTTCATAAATTCTTACAAGGTACGGCCAAACAGCGATTTTCACTCTTATGTCGATCACCACGCGGCCAAGTACCGTTTTAAGGGCAGCCGGATTGGTGAGCTTGACCAGCTGAAAAGTTTTGTCATCCCCGTGCAGAGAATAATATCCGCCGACACCGTTTACATAAATCTCGTTCACGAGAGGAGACCGGCCAATTCGGCCGACACCGGCAGCCAAAGCCTCGCGTTCGGCAAGAGACTGCCTAACATACTAAATTTGGCGCCGATTCTGCGGGCCAAGATCACTGCGCACGAGCTTTCGCAAAGCGCCGATACCGATACGGTCGATCTCGCGTCACTGCTTACCATCAGATACGCCTCGGCACGCCCCGGGGAAGTGACATTCTCACAAATAGAAAACTCCATCCTGCAAATATTGCAGAGTACGCTTCCGTACTTATCCGCTAAGGAGATGAGAGAGATTTGGGATATCATTGAGAAAAAGGTATCGAACAGGCAATTCACAGAAGAGCAGGCAAAATGGATGGCATATTACAAATCGCTCTGCTATTATGACATTCCTGAAATGCGGCGTTTATCATTCGATCTTCTGCCAAAGGACACGACCGCTATTCGGCACAGCTATGGCAACCAAATGCTCCTCGCCTCAATGCTCGCCTCATCGGTTGCAATGAGAGACACTACCGGTATCGGCCAAGTGTGGGACAGGTACACCGAAAAAGGGCGGCCGTCTACTCCATTACGCGCGGTCAAATCAATAATACAGGATCCTCTTCATAAGTTTTGAGTTAACCCGGTAACACTTATTTTGAGAACGGGCCTTTAGAGGCCCTTTTTAATCTTTGACTTTATTTCTAATTTTTATCAAGAACCGACGCGGAAAACTCTTCAAACTTGCGATACATAAATCCGTCAAAAATCACATCGAACTTCAATGTTTCAAATATGTAGTTTATGTATTCATTATCTGCGATAATATAAATCGCCCCGCCCATCTTTTTAACTTTATTGAGATTATAGACAAGCGCTCCAATACCGCCTGAACAGATAAAAGTTATCTCATCCAAGTTAAACACGATATGACAAAAATCTTCATCAATCAGCTTTTGAACCTCTTTGTCAAGAAGCCTTGCGCTCTCCCAGTCAATACGGCCTGAGGGCTTAATCACTTTGAATTTTTCGATTGTTGTAACTGTGAATTCCATTACTTCCTCCTGTTAATTACTGCCATATATTCCGTATAACCGCTCTGTAAAATATATGTGTACCTTTTTAATGATTATACAATCAAATTTTGAAAATTACAAAAAAAAAATTATTTTATAATATATTTAATAACGGCACGCGTTTACACTGTGCCGCCAAGCAACAGAAACGGCCCTGCGTGCGGTACAGTGCAGACACGTGCCGTGCGCCAGTGTATAATGAATATAAACTACATACCGGACAATAAGCAACAGTAAAACGGTTTTGTATCTATTTGGAACTTTCCCGCGCAAAGGAGAGCCTGATGAGCGCAGATATTTCGGAACTTAATGAAAGAGTAAAAGAGGAGAGCAGTTTTGTTTCGCTTTTAAAAGCGGAGATGGGTAAAGTTATAGTAGGCCAGTCAAAAATGGTCGATAGACTTTTAATCGGTCTTTTATGCCGCGGGCATATTCTTTTAGAGGGAGTGCCAGGTTTAGCCAAAACACTTGCGATATCTACGCTCGCCAAAACGATTGATACGCAGTATAAGCGGATTCAATTCACCCCCGACCTGCTTCCCGCCGATATTATCGGTACGATGATCTATAACCAGAAGAGCGGTGAGTTCGTCGCTAAAAAAGGGCCTCTCTTTTCGAACATTATTCTTGCGGATGAAATTAACCGCGCTCCGGCCAAGGTGCAAAGCGCCCTCTTGGAAGCGATGCAGGAGCGTACGGTTACAATTGGTGATGAGACCTACTCTCTTGACGAACCGTTTTTAGTGTTAGCCACTCAAAACCCCATAGAGCAGGAGGGAACATACCCGCTGCCCGAAGCGCAGGTAGACCGCTTTATGCTGAAACTAAAAATCGTTTATCCATCGCGGGAAGAGGAGAAGGCGATTCTATCGAGGATGTCGGCAGGCACAGTGCCGGAAGTCAGCAAAGTCATCACTGTAGACAAGCTGCTCAAAGCCCGCAATCTTGTAAACGAGATATACATGGACTCAAGGGTAGAGGATTACATTGTCAACTTGGTATTTGCGACAAGAGAGCCTGAGAACGCCGGTTTATCCGACATAAAAGATTTGATCTCTTTTGGAGCATCTCCCCGCGCGACACTATTTTTGACACGCGCAGGCCGCGCCCACGCGTTCCTGCGGGGCAGGGGTTACGTTACGCCCGAAGATATCAAATCGGTAGGGATGGATATCTTACGCCACAGGGTAATTGTAACATACGAAGCGGAGGCAGAAAATATCACTCCCGAACAAATTGTTCAGAAAATATTTGATAGTGTTGAGGTGCCATGATACCAAAAGAGGTATTGCAAAAAGTCCGTCAAATCGAAATCCGTACAAGGCGCATTGTTGACTCCGTAATATCGGGGGGATACGAGAGCGCCTTTAAGGGCCGCGGCATGGAGTTTGACGAAGTGCGCGCTTACACCGACGGCGATGACATACGCTCAATCGACTGGAACGTGACGGCGCGTATGGGATCGCCGTATATAAAAAAATATGTGGAAGAGCGCGAACTCACGGTGATGCTTGTGGTTGACGCATCGTCATCAGGCGATTTCGGTTCGATTGACAAATTCAAGGGAGAGATGGCGGTGGAGCTTTGCTCGCTGCTCGCTTTTTCGGCGATCCGCAACAACGACCGCGTCGGCCTTATTATCTTTACCTCAGACATAGAAGTTTACATCCCGCCGCGTAAGGGAAAAAATCACGTTTTGCGCGTTATACGGGAGCTTCTCTTTTTTCAGCCTAAACACAAGGGGACGGATATCGGCTGCGCTCTTAAATTTTTGAACCGTGTTCTGACTAAAAAAAGCGTGGTGTTTTTAGTCTCTGATTTTATGTCGAAAAATTTTGAAAAACCACTGCGCGTCGCGTCAAAGCGGCATGATCTTATAACCGTTTCAATAACCGATCCGCGTGAAGATGTACTTCCGCGGGTAGGGTTGATTGAGCTTGAAGACGCTGAAACCGGTGAGACGATTCTTTTTGACACGCGCAATAGAAGAGCCGTTGACATTTACAGAAAAGAGCGGATGAAACAGCGGTCGCAGTTTGAAGAGCTCTTACACAGCGCCGCGGTGGATGATATCAGGATATCAACCAAAACCGGGTATGTGAAACCGCTTGTTAAATTTTTTCAAAAACGGGAACTTAGAGCTTGAAGCTGCGCTTTATAATTGATGAATTAAAACCCGCCGATTTCAACATGGCAGCCGACTTATATCTGCTTGACCAATGCGAAAAAGACAATATCGTTACCGTTCGTTTTTATTCGTGGACGCGCCCAAGCATTACTTTGGGATATATGCAGAACGCGGCTGAAGAGCTGGATCTTGAGGCGGTGAGACAGGCGGGTGTTGACTGGATCAGACGGCCTACGGGCGGGCGGGCTGTTCTTCATGAAAGAGATCTCACCTACAGCTGTATTTTTCCTAAAAGTATATCGGAGATGGGAAGCGGTATCACCCAAACATATCGGTTGATTACAGAGTGTCTTTTAAACGGACTTGGGAGAGCATCAATAAAATGTGACGCTCATAATTCATCAGCAGAACTCAAGGGGCTGAAGCGTGAGGTTAAATTGCCCTGCTTTCTCGCTCCGAACAGAGACGAGATAATGGTAAGCGGGAAAAAACTTGTGGGCTCCGCTCAAAAGAGAAACGCGAACGCGGTGCTTCAGCACGGTTCAATCCCAATTACCTGCGACTGTTTTAAATTACCTCTGTATCTAAAGATCAGCGGAGAAGAAAAAGAGAAACAGACAAAGCTGCTGTGTGATAAAAGCAGCTATATACATGAATGGAATCCCGGCGCGACTTTTGCCGTAATTGCACACTGTTTATTGAACGGATTCTCATCCGTACTGCCGTTCAACTATGAAATGCGCGGCTGGGATGATCAGGAAAAAACAGCTATCAGCAAAATGACTCTTGAAGAAGATTTTACAAAACGGTGGAAGTCATGAAAAAAATTGTGTTGACAGGCGGCGGTACCGCGGGACACGTAACGCCAAATATCGCCCTTCTCCCCAAACTCAAAAATATGGGTCTCGAAATTCACTATATCGGTACCGGTAAAGGGATGGAGCGGGAGCTGATTAAGAAAACAGCTATCCCCTATCACTGCGTAAGCGCCGGGAAATTAAGGCGTTATTTTGATCTTAAAAATTTTACAGATCTGTTTAAAATAGGGGCAGGTTTTTTACAGGCGCTCATTTTAATGTTGAAGATAAGACCGTCAGTTGTCTTTAGCAAAGGCGGATTTGTCTCCTGCCCTGTAGTATGGGCGGCATGGCTTTTCAGAATACCTGTCATAATCCACGAATCGGATATGACGCCGGGGCTTGCAAATAAATTGTCTATGCCATTTGCAAAGAGGATCTGTTTCAGCTTCCCCGAAACGGCAAATTATCTGCCATCCGCAAAACGGGAGCTGACCGGTCTTCCAGTAAGAGAGGAGCTGTTTGACGGCAACGCTCAGTACGGAAGAGAGTTTTGCGGGTTTGAGGATGATAAACCCGTAATTTTAGTGATGGGCGGAAGTCTTGGTTCACAGGCGGTAAACGCTGCCGTGCGCGGTTCGCTTGATACTCTTCTTAAAGATTTCAATGTATGCCATCTCTGCGGCAAAGGGGGCAAAGCGCCGGGAGGTAAAAAGGGGTATTGTCAGTTTGAATATATAAACGAAGAGCTTCCCGATATTATCGCAATGGCGGATATTATCGTATCAAGATCGGGAGCAACCGCGCTATTTGAATTTCTCGCGCTTAAAAAGCCGAATCTTCTTATTCCTTTAGGGTCAGCGGCAAGCCGTGGTGATCAAATTCTTAACGCGCAATCTTTCCAAAAGCTCGGATACAGCCGGGTTCTTTTGCAGGATGATGTTACAAACGCAAGTTTGGTTGAGAATATAAAACTTTTATATGATGAAAAAGAGAGATACTATAGCGCAATGATCAGCGCGCAATCAGGTAAAGCAACAGATAAAGTTCTTGAGGTTATAAATCAGATAATGAAATAAACACCTGTCCCGCGCCCCTTTAGAGGAGCGAAGACTATAGCGGTGGGTTTTAACCCATCGCGATTGTTGTGATGCTGCTATCTCACGATATCAATCAGTTCACCCACCATGTTGTTTTTCATGGAGATCACCCTAAGATTTGCATCGTAGGTGTTTTTGTCTGACATCAGGCTTGTCATATCAGCAGTTATATCCTGCGCATTATAGCCGACAGCAGAAATTGAGACGGTATCCCGCGCAGCGCCTTCGGTTTGTACCAAGCGCTGAGACTGAAAGCCCTCCGTATTGGCATTCGCTACGCTATGAGCAGTATTATCAACCCGTGTTACAGCCGCCCTAACCGCGCTTACCGATGGATTGAAAGAGATATCCATAATACTCACTCCTTTCTAAGTGTATCTACAACTATAATATAACACAAAAACGCAATTTCTCCAAATCTTTATTTTGGATTTTGCGTTTTTTTCCTTAACTGTTAACCGCGACCTTAACCCCATACTGCTTGATAAAATCCTCCACCTGCCGATGCGCTTCATCGTCAGGACATTGACGCGGGGGGTGTTTGCAAAAATATGATGACGGCGCGAAAAGAACGCCGCCAAGACCCGCGTTGAGCGCTAACTTACAGCAGCGGATAGCGTCTATGGAAACACCAGCGCTGTTCGGAGAGTCTTCCACCGACAGGCGCAGCTCTATGTTCATAGGCACATCGCCGAACAGTTTGCCCTCCATACGCAGAAAACAGAGCTTTTGGTCATTTTGCCAAGGCACGTAATCAGACGGCCCTACGTGGATATTTCTATCGGAAAGCCTCTGTGCGGCAACCGACTGTACAGCTTCCGTTTTAGACTCTTTTTTAGACTTGAGGCGGCTCTTATTCAGCATGTTGAGAAAATCGGTGTTGCCGCCTGTATTCAGCTGATATGTACGCTCAAGTTTAACGCCGCGTTTTTTGAAAAGATCGGTAAGCGTACGGTGAGTAATTGTCGCGCCAAGCTGCGCTTTAATGTCATCACCGATTATCGGCAGACCGGCTCCCTCAAATTTAGCGGCCCACTCAGGATTTGACGCGATAAAGACCGGGATATTGTTGATAAATCCCATCCCCGCGTCAATCGCGCATTGAGCATAAAATTTTGTCGCTTCTTCGGAACCAACAGGCAGATAGCTCATCAATATCTCAGCGCCTGATTTTTTCAGTGAGCTTACGATCTCTTCCGCTGTAGCGCTTTTTTTATCGCTCTTTAAAAAAGTAACCTCATCTTCGTAATCTTTCATATGCTCGGAGTAACCGTCAAGTACACAGCCCATCTCTACGATAACTCCTGATTTGGGCATATCCGGGCAGAAAACAGTTGTACAGTTAGGCTTTGAAAAAATCGCCTCGCTGACGTCCGTTCCTATTTTGCGGCGGTCTATGTCAAACGCGGCAACGACCTCTATGTCGCCGGGAGCGTATCCGCCGATATTCCAGTGCATTAAGCCGATAGCGTCTTGCGGCTCTCTATTACGGTAATACTCAATACCCTGCAGAAGAGAGCTGGCGCAATTTCCAACGCCCACTACCGCAATCTTAATCTTTCCCATAAAACTGCAACTCCTTCTAATATCTTTCTTGTTAAACTATATTATATGTTAATAAAATATTTACCGTACATCAACCCCGGGTTAAAACCCGGGGCTACTTGCACCCCTGAAAGGGTGCGGAAAAAACAGGAAAGAGACGCTGTTTGCTTAGCGGCGGTATGGGTTATTTAACCACAATACCCCTTGCTCCATCCCAAACCACAAATCACCTTTGTCATCACGGTGCATCTGATACACCTGAGAGGCGGGGATGCCGAGCCTGTTCGGGTCAAAAACCCACTCCCCGTCAACGTTTAATCTGAAAAGTCCGGTAGGTGAGCCAAACCATGTCCGGCGGGTGTCGTTCATAATAGCTGTGACGCCCGGATGAAGCTCCATGTATTTTCTCCACTCTTTGCCGTCAAAACGAGCCAAATCTCTCGGCCCTGTCGCGGCCCATATCGCGTCGGTACCCGGCTCTACAGAGAGCACTTTCGTGTCATTCCACTCTAAATGCTTTTGGCGCGCGTCATAGAGCTGCCACTTGGAACCGTCAAAAGAGTTTATGCCCCTGTCTGTACCGAACCATACCGTTCCTTTTGAATCAACCGCAATCGCCTGAACTTTGTTTGACACAAGGCCCTCGGCTGTAGTGAACTTTGTCCATGAACCATTGCGAAAGCGCGCTGCGCCGCCCGCGGTGCCAACCCATACGTCGCCTTTTGAAACAGCAAGGCTAAGCGCATTATTATCGGGAAGACCGTTTTCTGTAGTATACACGGTGAAATTATTACCGCTGCGCACCGCTACACCGGCTTTAGTCGCAAACCAAACCTGACCGCCCGCGTCAAGCACCATCGCTTTAACCCCATCGGAACCGATCGTTCCAAGTCTTGGGAACTGCTGATGAGAGTTATTGCTGATATTAAGAGAAGTTACACTCTCATCCGTTGCGTACCAAATAATATTTCTGACCACAACAAATGCCTTAACAGGTGAGGTGGCCCTGTAAATTCTAAACTCATTGGGCCTCTCAAAGCTGACGGAGTCCGCTCTCCCCTCATTTCTAGGATTAGAAAACGCCGCAAAATTCGCGCCAAGAACCAAAACCGTAACTGCAGAGATCAAACCCAAACGTTTCAGCATACACACCTCCAGCTTAAAAAAACAGATAAACTTTTATTTAGTGAGAGTTTTCAAAAACCAATTAAATAAAATACATGGGAAACGGCTCTTTGCGCAACCCTTTTATTTTAAAATTGGCTTACCGCCTCAATCAAATCTATATTTTCTACAGCAGCTTTAAAGTAATATCTTTATTTTTAATCAATCTAAGCAGAATGTCAGTTTACACATCAATAATTGTTTTCGGGAAAATGAACTCGATAGAAATTCAACTGTCAAGGAATCCTTGATAGTTCTTTGAGGGGACGGAGATCAGTTAATTTCATCTCATAAAAATAAGTTATCAACATCACAAAGTGCAATAATCCCGAATTATCTGCTTTGACTTTAGGAATCGTTATTGCGTTGATAATATTATAAAATAAATAATTTATTTCCGTTATTCGCAATTATTAGTATTATTAACTTGATTTGATGTATCGTATATAATACAATTTAATAAAATCAAGGAAAATCGTATGAGAATACTGCGCACGCAGGAGTTTATTGATAATATAGAGGCAATAAAAGACCTTAATCTTGTAACCATAATAATTAAACGTTTGATTCGGGTTGCTAATGGCAATTTTGGGGATTCGAAATCCGTTTGCGGGGGTATATCGGAAATAAGGATACACTACGGCGCGGGCTGGCGAATTTATTATACAATGCGCGGCCGTGATATTGTGATTTTGCTTTGCGCGGGGAATAAATCGGATCAAAAAAGAGATATAAATAAAGCACAGGAATTAGCAAAAGAGGTCTAAAAATGAGGAAAAAAAAACAGGAGCTTTTAGAGTTGGATGTTGCCGAGCTTCTTGATACCGAAGAAAAACAGGCCGCCTATTTGAGCGCGGAGTTTGCGGAGGGCGATCCGCACTACATTAAAATCGCGCTCAGTCATATCGCGCGGGCGCGTAATATGACCGAACTTGCCAAGAAAGCGAAAATACCGCGCGCCAGCATTTATAGAGCGTTATCTGAAAACGGGAATCCCGAATACGAGACAATCCAAAAGATTGTGGACGCAATGGATATGCAGCTTGTCGTAGTTCCCAAAGGAGCGCGGCTTGAAATTCACGTATAGGCTTCTTGAATTTTGGGGCGAAGTTAGGCGGTTTGCTGTATAATTTGCAAAAAGGAGATATTTTGATACGCTCTGAGTTGCCGCAAGCGAACTGTTTTCCGTCCTCTGCGCGGCAATCGTATTGAAAACTATTCTATACTGCATAACGGCGTAAATCTACACTGTGCCGCTAAGCAACCTCACGGCACTACGTGCAGTTGCGTGCGGTGCAGTGTAGATTTATGCCTTGTACCAGTATATCACCACTCATTAACCCAAGGGAACTCCTCCTTGGGCATTTCATAAGCGTAGCCGGGAACGTGGACGAGCGCCTTATAGGTCCAGTAGTTTGCCATCACCTTTTTTACGTATCCGCGGGTTTCAAGGAAACCTACATCCTCCACAAAAAGATCGTACTCCAAATTTTTATTGCGCTCTAACCACCTGTTAGCATTATGACGTCCGGCGTTGTAGCCGCAAAGCGCCAAAACATGAGTCAACTCAGGATTGCCTTTATAGTGATCTAATAATCCGCGCAGATAAAATGTTCCGAAACGAATGTTTAAAGTGTGGCTGTAAAGAGAGTCTACCGTAAATCTTTCTTTCAAATTCCCGGCGATCTGACGGCCCGTAGCGGGCATGATCTGCATGAGCCCAATAGCGCCCGCCGGTGAAACAATGTTCATGTCAAACATACTCTCCTGACGCATCACCGCGCTTACAAAAAGAGGATCAACGCCAAAGCGCTTCGCGTTTTCGCTTATGACAGGGGAGAAAAACGGCGGGAAGAGCAGCTTTTTCACCTGAACAGGGGCAGACGCCCTGTGCTCTACGGGAATACGCCACGCCAAACGCCGCGCGACCCGAAACGCAAGCGCCTCATTTCCCGCCATCGTGTACGCTGTCGCAAGATCATACTGCAAAGAGAGATTGCCGTGATAATTAATCTCAAGATTCTCCAAGAAAAAACTCGCCTGCCGAGGGCGGCCCACGGTGAGAAGCGCCGCTCCTCTGCGTAAATCTATACTGTCTTTGGCCGTAAGACTTCTCCTTGCCGACGGAGAGATAGAGTCAAGCCACGCGCGCACATTTTCCTCGGGCATAACCCCCGTGCTTAAAAGCGCGTTGGTGATTACAAGACCGCTTATAGTATCCCCCATGAGCTGACGGGCGCGGTGAGCGTGGTAGTCTGTCGGGTCAAGCCGCGAGATATTGTTCCAAACCTTGTGCGCTTCATCTTTTCTTCCCATTGCCAAAAGAGATTTGCCCTGCCAAAACTGTCCGGCCCACATAAAACTTGACTGCGGAGATTTCTTATGGAAGTTTCTGAGTACTACGAGAGCGCTGTCATATTTTTCCTGTCTGTAAAAACAGAGCGCGTAGCGCAGATGCGCCTCGTCTGTTCTTCTTCCCTTTGTATTTAACACACGGCGGTAGATTGCGGCCGCGGCCGTATACTGTTTTCTCTCCTCATGGCGCCACGCGCGAAGCCACAGGATCTCCTGCGTTCTTGAGTTAGAGGGGAAATGGCGTATATGAGTGTTGTACCATTTGTCGGACTCTTCAAAATTATTAAGGTTGCGGTAAGCGCGGGCGATCTGCATTATGACTTCGGATTCCGGGCCGTGGTCGGTATGGAGCTTTCTATAAATATTGATAGCTTGCTGCCATTGACCCCGGCCAAAAGCGATCTGTCCGCTAAGAAGCGAAGCGCGTCTTGCGGTAACGGCGCGTGAGAAATCTTTGCGTTTTTGAGCTGATGACAGAAGTTTTTGCGCAGTTTCAAAATCGCGGCACTTGCTTGCCTGCTGCGCGAGCGCGAAGAGAAACTGTGTAGACAATGTGGAATCGTCGCTGCGGCCCTGAAAAAAGCGGCCTATAAACTTGCACGCCTCACGGCTGTCAAGCTGTGAAAAATTTTGTTCCAAAAGTGAATCCGCCTCAGCAACCTGACCCGCGCTGAAAAGAGAGTCATACTGCGCTCCAAACTCGGCGGCGTCAAATGTGCTTTGGTTAGAAATCCACTTCCTGTACTCATTAGACCATGATTGACCGGTGGGCACAGCCCCGCCTCTATCCTCAACTGTTTTTATTTTCGCAAACAATGAGCGGCGGTACTTCGCAGGCAGTCCGGAAATTCTCAGCGCCGAGGCGTAGGCGGCTATCGCGAGAACATTCTCCCCTGAAGCGGAGTGCAGATCTCCGATCTGCTCAAACGCAAGCGGCGCAAGCGCCGAATTAGTTTTACTGAGTCTGTCAAAAGAGAGATGCGCCTCCTCAGTTCTGTTTAACTGCCGGGCGATTGTTCCAAGTTTAAAAAGCTGATGGGATGAGTCGCGGTTAAGCGTATCCCTTTTAACTGCCGTAAACGCGGCGTCAAACGAGCCGGCCTGCAATTCGCTGAAGCCAGCCCAGCTCACAGGTTCCGGCAGGCGCGGAGACGCCGCCGCTGTAAAAAACAGGCCGATGAAACACGTCGGCGCCGCAAATTTTATAATCCGCGTAAAAAATTTCATACCCATAATAACCTTAAACCCTTAAACAGCAAGCTTTAAACCTTTCAATACAAATAAATATAACATATTCGGTAGAGGGATAATCTATATTTTATTATGATAATCTTCTCTCTGCTAAAAAAAGTTTCTCACTGAATTGATCCCGGCAAGACCATTTTATCTACTACATATTAAAATTGAAAGGCAACTGTTAAAATGAAAAAGTTCCTTTTCACAATTTTCGTTACGATAACGCTCCCGCTCTTTTTCTGCAGCCGTGACGCCGGTAATACGCAAACTGATAAATCCGTACAGATCTCAAAGGAACTCCCGTTACCTGATACTATAACCGTAGCGTTTTACAATGTTGAAAATCTGTTTGATTTTAATTTGGATGGAACCGAGTATGCCGAGTATAAGCCCGGAGCGTTTGGGTGGACAGAGGAGGTTCAGAAAATAAAGTTGAAAAATGCAGCGTCTGTTATTGCCGCTCTTGAGAGTGATATTGTAGGACTCTGCGAAATAGAGAACATGAACGTCCTCAGGGAGCTGCAGCTGGAGCTTGACAAACGGGATGTAGTTTTTCCTTACGCGGCGGTAGGAGAGATGCCGGGTTCTGCCACTCTCACCGCTCTGCTTTCAAAGTTTCCAATCAGAGAGAAATTTGAATATCCGGTCGAAAGATCCCGCTCAATTCTTGAAGTGCTTGTCGGCAGAGGGGACGACAGTTTAAGGCTGTTTATCAACCACTGGCCGTCAAAACGGCATCCCGAATCAAAGCGTCTTGAAGCGGCAATGATACTCAAAAAACGAATTGACGCGCTTTCGCCAACCGATGATTATCTCATAATCGGCGACCTCAACTCTAACTACAACGAATTCGCGACATTTCATACCGAAGGGTTCAACGACACTAAAGGACAAACGGGAGTAAATCACATATTTAAAACGACTATCGCAGGAACCGCCCCCCGTTCATCCAAAAGATTTGTTTGCAAAGAAGAACTTGCGTCGTGCGGTGACTGCCACTATAATCTTTGGCTTGATCTGCCTCACGATAAGCGAAAAAGTTATGTCTTCAGAGGCGCTCCGCAGACTATTGACCATATCATTATACCGCCTGCGCTGATTGACAACTACGGCTATTCTTACCTGAACGGTTCGTTTGAAGTTTTTACATGGGATGACGCGCTTTTGCGGGATGGAGTCCCTTACCGCTGGCAGATGATTTTTAAAGGTAAAGTAAAATATCACGCGGGGCACGGTTTTTCTGATCACTTACCCATACGCGCGCGTTTTGTCAGAGCTTCTGTTTTGGCCTCAGACACATCTTCATCTCATCAGCATTATTGTATAAGTGTTGATCCTGACCTTACAATAAAAGGTGACTTCGAGATTACGGTTGACGGATGGATACGCGGAGACAGCCGTTTTTCTGTTTCAAGGGATAGGCGTTTCGCAAAGAGCGGAAACTACAGTCTTCATATAAGAGGTATGCACGAAAGCCAAAACCGTACGGCGGCAAGAGCGAGACTTGAAACGGAGACAGCCGATAAATATTTAACAATGAGCATGCGCGGATCAGGAAATATCTCACTGCGCATGCGCAGACCTAATGACAGATGGATTTATTTTAACGCGCCTGATTTCACGTTGTCAAAAAGCGCCCGTTATAAAAAATGGTCGTCCGCAAATCGCTGGACTGAGATAAAAATGCCTCTGCCTAAAGGAGCGCCGGATGCACAGGATATAGAAATTGAAATTAGATCAGGCAAAGGCGAGGCGGTCTCCATGTGGATTGATCAGGTACGGTTGAGATAGAGAGTTATACTGACTAACGGTACGAGTCTACACTGCACCGCACGCAACTGCACGCAGGGCCGGCTCTGCTGCTTAGCGGCACAGTGTAGATTTATGCCGTGAAGTGATATAGCGCAATTTTCTTAACACCGTACCGCTAAGCGCCTCACTGCCGCAGTGCAGCCGCGGAGTGGTACGGCGCACCGTGTTTATCGAGGCGCAAGCCAATATTTAATGGGTACTTCAATAACTCATCAATAATATTCTTTATAATCTGCGGCGAAAGCGGTTTTTGGAATAAAAAATCTACCTTTACCGCTTCCGCTTTCCGGTCAAGCTCTTCGCACCGGGTGGAACCTGTCCACAGTATTACTTTTACGTTAGGCTGGGTTGATTTGACGTAGGCGCATATTTCAATTCCCGCGTCATGTACGTTTTTGCAGAAATCGAGATCTGTTAGTACTAATTGATAGCGGTTATGATCTAAACAGTATTTTGCGCTCTCCAGGGAGTCGCATGTGTCGGCGACGATGTTTGGAGACTTGAAAATGCGCTTAAGCGCAAAGAGCACAGAGTGGTCATCATCGATAACAAGTATGCGGCCGCCTGAACGCGCGGCCCGCTTGCTCACAGGCAATGATAATTGTTTTTCTACAGAAGCAACCACAGCAAACCTCCTTTTTTTAAGGTACGGGAAGCAGTACCGGAGTGAAAAGTGCCTTTTTTGAACGCTTAAATTGCAAAATAATAAAACAGCAATCTTTGTGCCAGCACTTTAAATTATTTATTCTATGCTGTGTCAAATTGTCAAACAGTATTTTTTACATTAAAGAGATCAGGCTATAATGTATTGATTTTTATGACGTTACGACTTAGGCAAAGTGACTTGCGCGACTGATTATTATAATCATATTCTACATCATGTAAAAGCTTCTCTCATTTGTAATCAACAATTACTAAATTTTTCATTTTCGCAACTATATTCTCACTTTAACACTCAACACTAATCCTCACGGCATAATCGTTGCACTAATCAATAAGATATGGAGCAGGGTTGGATTTTTATAATCAAGCGGAGCTTAAAGATGAACCGGCGTATAAGAGGGTGTTTATATAAAGTGATACTGCTATGTACAGCTATGATTTTTCACAGCTGCTCGGCGGCATTTTTGGGTACAGGAAAAGCTGACGGCAGTGCGTTGATTTTGGAGAGCGCTTACGATTATAATGAGGCGGTAAATAACTTTGTACCCGGTGATGGTTTACGGATAACAATTTACCCGGACAGCGCCCACTTTCTAAACGGCATATATCCCATAGATCTTGGCGGATATGTGTATCTGCCATTAGTTGGGAGGTTTTTAGTGACCGCCATGACAACGGCGCAGTTCAGTGAGTTTCTGCAAAGCACTTTTGCGCAGTATCTCCGCTTTCCTGAGGTGCAGGTCACACCCCTTATAAGAGTGAGCATGCTTGGCGGATTTAAGGAAGCGGGTCTCTACTACATTGAGCCCGACCGCTCATTTTGGGAGCTTGTGTACATGGCAGGCGGCCCCTCTCATGAGGAGGGACTGCGCAAGATGAAATGGGAGCGGGATAAAACGGTTATCGCGTCAAACCTTATTCCTCATTATCAATCAGGCCACTCTCTTGCGGCTCTTGGGATAAAATCAGGCGACCGCATCTCTACCCCCCAAGACCCTACTCGCAATTTCTGGTCGGGGTTTATGCGCGACACGCTGATACGGGATGTACTTCCGGTAGCGACATTTTTACTTTCGGTTTTTGTGATAATGCGATAGCTTTTTTAAGTGCGGTGTGCGGGGTGTTGAGAGCGGAGTTTTTTAGGATGATATTGCGATAGGAGATGTTGAGGGAGAATATGAGTAATACGACAAAAGAGAATAATAGCGGCATGGCGCGCTTTGAGCATTATATAAGGCTTGTTTTGAGACGGGCATGGTTTATCTTTCCGATCTGTATACTTTGCATGGCCGGGTGGATTTTTACGCTTTCGCGCGCGGGGCTTTTAAAGCCGCATCTTGAGGCGACTGTGCTTTTACGTTTTGACGACCCGGCAAATTTGAGCGCTGTTGACGAACGGGTGGGAGATGATCCTGAGAGCAGGCTTGTGATGGTTAAAAGCCGCTCGCTTCTTGAGGATGTGGTTGCAAAGCTATCGCTGCAATTGCAAACTAAAAAAGTTACACGCGCGGCTGTTTTTGATTCTATCACCGTGCAAAGTGAAGCGCTGTTCGGAAATTATGAGGTAAAATTTGTTAAGGAAGAGTATTTAATTCTCTTTACAAGTAAGAGCGCAGGGGTTAAAAATAGAGAGATACTGCGCGGCAACATCAGCGAGTTTCACAGATTAGAACTGCCGGGTGTAAACGTCACCATGAGCGGCGAGTACCGCAAATCCCCCTTTGCGTTTAAATTCTCAGTTTGCCGCAAACGCGATGCGATAGATAATATTTTAAGCGCGCTTTCTATAAGACTAAGCGAACCCGGCGGAACCATAATGACTATCACGCTCTCAGGTAAAGACTACGCGCTTATAACAGAGACCGTTAACACAATCGCGGATGACTTTGTGGAATCCTCCTCAAGTACAAAGGGCAACCGCAAAAAAGAGATTCTTGCCATCTTGGAGAAGCAGTTAAAAACGGCGGAAAAATCACTTAGGGAATCGGAAGCCGCGCTCAAAAATTTTAGGGATGAGAATCCCACCATAGGACTGCCCGACGCGATCTTGCCGCCAAATATGTTAAATGATCTTCGGGAGAGCGAAGCGGATCTAAGATCTCATCTTTTGCAGGCGCGCGCGCTTATGGAGCGTTACAAAAGCACCTCCGACAACGCTGGCGCCTCTTTACTTCCTATCATTAACGAAATGGTAGCGTTCTTAATGCGCCATAACACCGCCACTGCCTCTGCTCTGCACGCTGAGTTTAACCGTCTCTCATCAGAGCAACGTATGTACGACAGCGCCTACTCCCAAGCTCATCCTTTAGTTGCGGAGAACAGGAAAAAAATTAAGGAGCTTGGGGTAAAAGTTTATGGAGCGCTCTCCACACAGAGCGATAACATTAACAGGCGCATACGGGAAAATGAGGGCAGGATAAACAGTCTGCACCGCGATCTTGCGAATCTGCCGCAAAAAGAGATCCGCTACGCAAAGCTAAAAAGAGACTATGAGGTAAACTCCGAGGTATACGCCTCCGTACTGAGCCGTTACAATGAGGCGCTTGTTGCAAACTCCGTATCTGCCGGCGATGTATATCTTGTTGACAGAGCGATAGAGCCTGAGAGCGGCAAAGATTTCAGAAATCTCATTTTGGTTTTTGGAGCCGGATTTTTATTTAGTCTTTGCGCGGGGTTTGGGCCTGTTGTATTGATTGACAGTTTTGACCGCAGAGCGCGCAATGTAAAAGAGCTCTCAGCATTAACGAATTTTCTTCTCCTTGAATCGATACCGATAAAAGGAAAATGGAAAGACCGCACAGAGAGCAGCGGTTCAAAAGAGGGAACCGACACAAAACTTGTTTCCGCGGACTATTCGCATAATTTCGTTGATGAGACTTATAGATCACTGCGCGCTAAAATACTCTTGAGTCTTTTTGAGGAGAAAAAAAAGCGCATTATCGTAACGAGTTTAAATATGGGAGAGGGGAAATCGTTTACAGCCTCTAACCTCGCTATAACTATGGCTCAGCAGAATCTGCGCACGGTACTCATAGACGCGGATATGAGGCGCGGGGTTCAGCATGCTACTTTTGGAACTCCAAGAAGACCGGGGCTTTCAAATCTGCTCTCTGAGCGATCACCGAATTTTCCGCCGCAGATCGTTGAGAAAGCTCTATACGCGACTCACATAAACAATCTCTCTGTTTTGCCAAGCGGCACCGCCGCGCTGAATTCCGCGGAGCTCATAAATTCAAGCCGCTTTCGGGAACTTTTGGAGATACTTTCAGACCGCTTTGAGATGATAATCATGGACACGCCTCCGCTTGCCGTTACAACAGACGCGGCAGTCGTTATGGACTGTTTTCACCGATATATCGCAGTCGTAAGAGCGAACTTTACAAATATAACTCATCTAAATAAAAAAATAGCTGAGTTTCCCGGGTTAAAGAAAAAAGTTTTAGGGTTAGTATTTAACGGAGCGCCTTATCAGCGGTCTGAATATTATCAGTATAACTCGTACAAGTATTAGCGGATGTGCAAAAAAAAATAAAACTGGAACTGTAGATATGGGTGCGATTGCGGGAATATTTAACAATGATGCGTCTTTTAAGGCAGATAACACGCTTTTATCAGCGATGAGCGCCGCGCTTAAACATCGCGGAGAATATAAAACTTATTCATACTGTAAAGACAATGCCGCACTTTGTCAACTCTCATCATCCTCTGACGATAATAGTTTTGCTGATACTTCCGGCGATATTAAGGCAGTGCTTGACGGAGAGATTTTCAATCGCCGCGAAATCTCTAATGAATCCAAAAGCGACACGGCTCTTATAATCTCTCTTTATAAAAAACAGGGTATTGATTTTGTCAACAGATGCAACGGCCGGTTTGCATTCGCTGTTTTTGACAAAAATGAGCAGAAGTTAATACTTGTCAGAGACAGAATCGGAACAGCGCCTCTTTACTATACAATATTAAGCGACGGCACTGTTCTTTTCGGCTCTGAGATAAAATCGCTTCTTTGCTCCCCCGCGGTAAAAAGGGAGTTCGACATAATCGGTCTTGAACAGATATTTACCCTTTGGGTAACGGTTCCCCCGCGTACTGCCTTTAGTAAAATAATGGAACTTCCGCCGGGATGTATGGCTATTGTTGATCACAATGGCATAAAAATAAAAAGATACTGGAATCATACATTCCCAAATAAAGGTGATTATGAAGAAAAACCGCTGTCATACTATACAAAGCGTCTAAGAGAACTGCTCTTTGACGCCGTCAGTTTAAGAATCGATACACAAACTAACGGCGGCTCATATCTTAGCGGCGGACTTGATTCAACCATTATAAGCGCTCTTGCGTCGGGCTTCTCCTCTTCGCCGCTTAAAACATTTTCTGTAACATTCAGCGATACTCTATTTGACGAGCGGGATTTTCAAAGAACCGTGTCGCAAGCTCTTAAGAGTGATCATCGCAGTATCAATGTACACTCCAGCGACATTAGCGCAATGTTAGCGCAAACGCTTTGGCACGCGGAGAGTCCCGTTGTACGCACCGCGCTTGCTCCGCTTTTTGCGCTAAGCAAACTTGTAAGGAGCAGCGGAACAAAAACCGTTCTTAGCGGCGAAGGAGCAGACGAGCTTTTTGGGGGATATGATATTTTCAAAGAGAGTGCGGTGAGACGGTTTTGGGCGCGCTTTCCAAATTCAAAAATCAGACCCTCGCTTCTGCGGCGCACGTATCCATTTATTGCGGGAAGTGAAAAGGCGGGCGCTCTCTGGCAGGCATTTTTTAAACAGGGACTCACAAATACTAATGATATTTTTTACTCTCACCGTTTGCGCTGGAATAATACTTCGCGGCTTAAAAAGTTTTGCTCCGCGGAGTTTCTTGAAAACTTCGATGAAGAGAAACACGTCTACGGCGAACTCGAAGAGTATCTTAATCCCGATATGAAACGATGGGAACCGCTCTGTCAAGCTCAGTACCTCGAAATGGCGCTCTTTACATCGGGCTGTCTTCTCACCACTCAGGGAGACCGTATGCTTGCGGCGAATTCAATAAGCGGACGCTTTCCGTTTCTTGATCACCGGGTAATTGAATTCGCCCACACCATACCTCCCCGCTTTAAACTTAACTTGCTGAATGAGAAATACATTCTTAAAGCCGCGTTTAAGGATATAATCCCGCAAAGTATTTTTCAACGGGTAAAACAGCCTTACCGCGCTCCCATATCCGATTGTTTCAAATCTGATGAAAACACCCTCTCTTCATTTATGCTCTCAAACGAAAACCTGAAAAACTCACGCTTTTTTAATGCCGCGGGAATAGGCAATCTAGTAAAGAAAGTTGAAAGCGGCGCTCATATCACAGAAATAGAGCAGATGGCTTTATCCGCGGCGGCGTCAACAGAACTCATAGAGCATATTTTTATTAAGGGGGGAATATAATGACCTCAGTGCTGTTTATCTGCACTCTGTTCTGTATGACTATAATAATTTATCTCTCTGCACGCATAAAGAGAGATAAAACTGTTAAACAGAGATTTGTACCTTATGTAAATGGCAGGGCGCATAAAAAAACTCGCGGACAACATAATCAGGAGCCGCTTCATTTATACGTAGCATTCTGCAACCACCTATCGCCGTTTAGGGGCAATGTAAGTCAGGAGATCGCTGAGCACCGCGTTGTTACATGGCAGCGGGAGTACACACGCTTTGCGTCTGAACACAGAGACTCCCTGGGAAATCAGCCGGTGCATACGTTTTTTTATGATGAAGCGGACTATAATCCGCGCTTTATAGACGTCCTTTACAAAATGTGTAAAAGCGGCATTGCCGATGTAGAGATTCTTTTGCGTCATGGCCAAAATACTCCGCTTAATTTCAAGCATAAAGTAGAAGGATTCAGAGATGTGCTGTTTCACCATCACGGACTCCTGCGAAGAAACAGCGAAGCGATCTCTTTCGCATTTGTCCACGATTATACAGCGCCCGGCGATACTCGTCCTCAAAAATTATTTGATGACACAAATCAGAAACGTCTTATGCTGAAAGAGTGCGGGTGCTATGCGGATTTCACCTTAACTAATCGTAAAAAACGCGCCGCTATGAAAAACAGGGACGATGATCTTTTGCTTATTGCGGAGCCTTTGGGGACAAGTTGGAGAACTCTGCTGCCGCGCAAAGAGTTCGGCGAAATAAGCGCCCGCAGCCGCTTTACACCCCGCAGAGCGCGAATGTGGCTTGACGCCGCGCCGCAAATAAACGGCGGCGCGAAAAACATCTTTTTGAAACTTCACACTTACGGAGCTGTAGATTCAACCGTACGCTATCTGTTTGGGGAATCCGGTATATATGAGCTTTACGGGTATCTGGAAAAAGCGTCTGTTTACAATAGTGATTTTATACTTCACTACGTCTCAGCTTATGAGATGTATCGCAGGATACAGGCGGTTTGTATGGATAATCGGAAAATGTCTGACCGTGTTTGCCCCTAAAATCAACCATCCCCGCCCTGCACAATGAAAAATCATACCTCACAGGATCACACGGATCAAACTCTTTGAGCGCGTCTGTAATCTCAGCCGCCATTCTCCAATCGGCAGTTTTTCTCTCTGTAAATCTGAGAGTCTGTGCTATTTTCGCGACATGAGTATCAACGGGCATAATTAAATTTGCGGCTGAGATATCTTTCCACACCCCAAGATCTATACCGTCATCTTCGCGGATCATCCAGCGCATATACATAACCACTCTTTTACAGGCGCTGCCTCTATCGGGAGACGGTATAAGATATTCGAATGATTGACGATCGCCGCAGAAGGCACGGCCCTTGTCTTTTATGATATTTGTGAATGAGGTCAAAGCGTCTTTGAATTGATTTTCATTTTTGTCCATACATTGACAAAAGCATTTTTCAAGCGAGCCGTACTCGCTGATAATATTCTTGATTGATTCAAGCAATGCCGCAATATCCTGCCCGTCATTAAACCGGTGTTTAAAATCAGCAAAGAGTTTGCGCTTTTCCTGATAATCTGTATCCATAATAAAATCAACCGGTGATCTTTGCATAAGAGAAAGCAGAGTCTCTATATTACGCACGATGATCTCAACGCGTCCATAAGCCAAACCCGCGGATAAAAGCCCTGCAACCTCACGATTCTCATTATCCTCAAACCGGCGTACGCAAATAAGAGGGTCAAGACCTAAAAATTTCGGGTGATGATATTTTTTGTAAATTTTTTCGAGAGTTTGTTTTAACTGTTTTTTCATTAAATCACGAATCTTCCCTTGCGGTAGATTACCATCTCTGTTCCATCATGTAAAACGGCCGTAACCGTTCTGTCGGATGTTGCTATTATGTCGGTGTGTTCCATAGAATGGTTGAAGCCGAGTTTTGTAAATTGCGCTTTTGTCATTTTTGAGGCGTCGCCGTTATAGGTGTCGTGATAGCTGTTGCCTACCGCGAGATGGGTGTTGCCGTATTCGCCTCCAAAATTTTCATCATAAAGAGAATCTGCCATAAATTTAGAGATATGCGAGAAACGGTTATCTGTAAGAGAGAACTCCCCTATTTTATCTGCATTTTTTTGGTTAATCAGCTCTGTCAAAAACTTTCCGTTTTTAGAAGCGCTGTGATTCACTATGCGCCCGGCTTTAAACTCAAGTTTAATATCTTTTATAACATTGCCGTATCTGTAAAGCGGCAGATCAAAATACACGGTACCGTTAGTTCCGCGCCAGTCGGGCGAAGTGAATATTTCAAAAGATGGAATATTGCGCCCGCTTCCGCCAAGCCACTTGCGTTTTTCGCCCATCGTTATCCATAAGTCAGTCCCCTGCGCTTTAACATGGAGTTTATTTATGGGAAGCGAATTTAATTTGTCAATAAGACGCTGCATCTCCGTAAATACGCTTTTCCACTTTTTGACAGGATTGCTGTCATCAAGAAAACAAGCCTTTGTGATCTGCTTCCAATACTCCTCAATAGAGAGCCCCGCCTCTTTCGCCATTTTTTCGGTACCGTACAAACAGAGCGTCCATGTAAATTTACCCTTGTCTTCCTTTTGGTCAAGCCACTCCCGGAATTTGCGGGTCGCGCGGTTAGAGAGGAGCACTTTTTTCGGATCCGCGTTTTTGAGATACATCGGATCTTCATCAGCAATAATTCTTACCCAGTGATCAATCGTATCAGCAAGCCCTCTGTAGAACTTTTGCGGGAAAAAGGTAAGCTGCTCCTCAGTTGCGTTCTTTACTTGAATCAGTTTAAACTCATCATCAACAACATTAATCATCGGATAACCGCCCTCGCTAAGCACGCACTTATAAACCTCTTTTGCAAGCGGCAGTCCGGGAAGCGAAGTAACAATATACACAACCTCTTTTTTCTTAATGCCCTTACCGCTGTTAAGCGCAAACTTTATCATAACATCAGCGTATTTTTTGAGAATTTGTGCAGATGGCGTATACATTTATTTGATCCTTTTTATAATGTTTGATGATTATCCAACAACTAAAAATAAATAATGACAGACCATTCGACGAATTATTAATGGGAAGCGGAAAGGAGTGAGACAAGTTATCTATATACGGATAGTTATTATTAATATGGCAGTTAAATGTCGCAATCCCCGGCACATCGACTGCACGAACCATCGTGAGGCCGCTGTACCGGAGGCTGCGGCATTTAACTGCCGGAGTAATATATATGGATGGGAGGTTCATTATGATGCACCACCAGCGAGTCGAGCCGTATGTAACGCTTGACGATAGGCCAGAACGGGAAACTATCATAGAAAAAGATGAGGTGATAAGCCTGATAATTGACACTGAAACAATGTCAATAAAGGAGTTCTATGATAAGTATTTTAATAATACAGATCGTGATGCATAATAATAAGGTAAGAGGAATGCGCTCCGACCATTTGTAAACAGGGTAAAAAAAGCCCTGTTTACAAATGTTCTGTGCTATAACAAAAACAACTGCTCAAATTCAGCTTCGCTGATGACTTTCACGCCAAGCGCCGCTGCCTTATCAAGCTTTGACCCTGCCTGTGCTCCCGCCAATACATAGTCGGTTTTTTTACTTACGCTTGATGTTACTTTGCCGCCCTCATCCATAATTATTTTTGACGCCTGCTCTCTCGTGTATTTTTCTAATGTTCCGGTCAATACAAATGTTAAGCCTTTTACCTTACCCTCTTTTTTTATACTGCTTTTTGACCCCTTAAGATTCAGACCCGCTTCCCTTAATCTGTCAATTAACTTACGGTTATCCTCTTCGTCAAAAAACATTCTCACGCTTTGCGCCATTGCAGAGCCAAAACCGTCTATTTTCTCAAGCTCTTCTGCCGTAACTGTATATAACTCGGCAATATCATCAACACTATCGGCCAAATCACGCGCGGATGACGCCCCTATCATTCTTATGCCAAGACCATGTATCAATCTGTCAAGCGGCCTGCTCTTTGACTCTTCTAACGCGGCGATCACATTAGAAGCGGACTTGTCTGCCATGCGTTCAAGAACAGAGAGCTCCTCCCATTTTAAGGAATACAAATCGGCCGCGTCACTTATCAGCTTGCTGTCGAGCAGCTGCTTTATAATTGCCGGCCCCATACCGCGCACATCCATTGCGCTGCGGGAGACGAAGTGTTCAAGTGTTGCAAATATTTGGGCGGGACACGCACGGCTCAGACACCTCAACGCGACCTCTTTGTCGAGACGAACTAACGATGAACCGCAGGAGGGGCAATTTACAGGAGGAACAAACGGCATACTGCTCTCAGGACGCTTATTCAGGATAACCAGCATAACCTTGGGGATTATCTCTCCGCCCTTCTCTATCTCCACACTGTCGCCGGCCCTTAATCCAAGCCGCTCTATCTCATCATAATTATGCAGTGTGGCATTTTTTATTGTGGTTCCGGCGAGAAACACCGGACTCAATCGCGCTATAGGGGTCACCACTCCGGTACGTCCTACGTTTGAATCAATATTTTCTACAATCGTAACTGTTTTTTCCGGCTGATACTTGTAAGCAATCACCCAGCGGGGAGATTTGGCGGTTGACCCAAGTATCTCCTGCTGATCAAAAGAATCTACTTTCACAACCACGCCGTCAACCGGAAAAGCCAGCGTGTGACGCTCCGCTTCCCACTTGGCGCAGTAGTCAAGCACCTCCTGCGCGCTTGTCAGCACATCGGAATGTACTACTACGGGGAATCCAAGTTTTTGAAGCAGCCGCAAATTATCATAATGCCCAAAAGTGTGTTCGCCTGTAAACATAAAATAAGCGGAAAAACTTAAGTTCCTTGCCGCAACTTCAGAAGGATCCTGCAACTTAAGCGTCCCCGCTGTGGTATTGCGCGGATTCTGCATCGGCTTTTGTCCGCTTTCGACAATTGCCGCGTTGAGCGCTGAGAAGTTCTCATAAGTCATGTAGACCTCGCCGCGCACCTCAAACGGTTCCTTATAGTCAACCACAAGAGGAACAGAGCGGATAGTCCTTATATTAGCGGTAATTTCATCACCCACTACCCCGTCTCCGCGCGTAACAGCGCGTACAAGACGCCCGTTCTCATATATAAGCGAACACGCGGCGCCGTCAACTTTAATTTCACCTACGAAATTTATCTGAGCTTCCTCAAGCGTTTTCTCCATGCGCCCAACCCACTCCATCACCTCTTCCGTTGAATACGTATTGTCAATACTCATCATAGGGGTGGAATGGCGGACTTTGGGGAAAACTTTTGTAAGATCGCTTCCTACACGGTGTGTAGGGGAATCGGGGGAATCGTACTGCGGGTGTGTGCGCTCGAGCTCTAATAGCTCTTTATAGAGCGCGTCGTATTCCTGGTCGCTTATAAGAGATTCTGAGCGTCCGTAGTAGGCGGCGTCGTATTTGGTTATCAAACCACGAAGATCAATTATTTTTTTATGTATGTCGGACATGCAATCTTTTTTCTGATGTCTTTATATTTTTCCGCGTCCCTTTAGGGACGATACAATGTAGCCCGGGGTTTCAACCCCGGGTGACGATACAATGCAGCCCGGGGTTTCAACCCCGGGTGGGGAAATATGCACAATTTATTATAAATAATTTGCAAATTTACGATTAATACCATAACACCACGTATAATATCCGGCAATTAATTTAATTTCGTGATATCAATATGTTTTCCGTCCGTCCCGTCCATCCGTCCATCCGTCCATCCGTCCGTCCGTCCATCCATCCATCCGTCCATCCGTCCCGTCCGTCCGTCCATCCATCCATCCATCCGTCCCCGGGTTGAAACCCGGGGCTACAATCTTGCACCCCTAAAGGGGTGCGGAAAAGTGTGCGGGTTATTCCAGCGCTAATGAGGCTGCGCCTATTACGCCTGCGTCTTCGCTTAGCTTTGCGGGGACTATTTCGCAGCGTTCGAATATTGCCGGCCAGCAGTATTGTTTTGTGTACTGTTTTACGGTGTCAATTATTATGCCGCCGGCCATCATCACTCCGCCGCCGAGAATTATACGGTCCGGGGAGAGGATGTCTATTAGCGTGCCTGCCGCGCGGCCTAACATATTGCACATTTTGTTATGCACTTTTAAAGCTATGGCATCAGATTTGGCAACGTATTCGTAAACCATTTTACTTGTTATTTCGTCAGGATTTTTACAGGCGATCTCAGCAAACGGCGTGATCTCGCTGCCGGCGGCCGCTTTGGAAAATTCTATGGCCATGTGTACGATTCCCGTTGCGGAGGCGTAGCGCTCTACACAACCCTTGCGTCCGCAGGTACAGGGATACCCATCCGGCTCCACCATGATATGCCCTACCTCTCCCGCCATGCCGTGTGTGCCTTTGTAAAGTTTGCCGGATGTAACTATCCCGCCGCCAAGCCCCGTGCCAAGAGCCATGCAAACAATATTATTTACCCCGCGGCCAGCCCCGTACTTAAGCTCCGCAAGCGCTACTGCGGTTACGTCGTTGGCTCCGAGTGCTTTAAAACCGAAGCGTTCCTTTATAGGCGCGTAAACTTGAGTCCCTTTCCAGCCGGGCAAGTTCTCCGCTCCGCCAAGAATTGTCCCGTCTTCATCAACAAAACCGGGTGTGCCAAAACCGATACCAACAAAATCAGAAGGCGCCAGTCCGCTTTTTTTAATCAACTGATCAATAAGTGATAATATATTTTCCAAAACCCGCTGCCCGCCTTGCGTTGCCTCAGTAGGAACACGGGTAGTATGCGAACAAACCCCATCCTCACTCATAATAGTACCCTTTATAGCAGTACCGCCAAGATCAATCCCAATAGCCCGTTTCATTAAAATTTTCCTTCTCTTCTTATTGTTGACTTTTCCTGTTGTTGATTTTTTCTGTTTTTGACTTTTCCTATGTTTAGCCCCCTTGAGGGGGTTGGGGGTGATAATGTGGCGGGGCGTTGCGGGGGCCGACAAATGCTCCACCGGAGCATGGCCTCCCCGCACTGGGGGGTAGCGGAAGACAAATGTCAATAATGACGTCTTTTTGTCATTATTGACATTTGGCTGGAGCGAGGGGGGCAGCCCCCCTCTTAAATACTCTTTGTCCTATTACCGAACAAACCCAACCGCCCGAACCTCAGTAGTCCGATCAGACATTCCTAAATTCCGAGAGTGCATCTCCATAACCGCTTTAAGGTGATAGGTACCGCTTCCAACTAAACGGCCTCTTCTGTTATGGCCTCTCCATGTCCATTCCAGTTCATCACCCACTCTTTGCGCTTCATCTTTTCTGACAAGGTTACCCATGTGGTCATAGAGCAGAACCGTAACGTTCGCTACGAGATCTGTTGCCCCTCTGACGTTAGGCGTAAAGCGGACAGTCATTTGGTCTCTTCTGGCGTCTTTTGCGGTAAAAGGATTGTTTGAGATCCTCAAACCCCACGACACTTTGTTCTCGATCCTTATAGCGATTTTTTTGTTCTCAAGAACCGTCTGCTCGTTACCCGGCACGTCTTTAATATATGTACCGGCTGTTGTGTTAATGGAAACCGAGTCTGAAAATTTGAGAAATGTGTCATCATCGAAAAACGCTCCGCGGTCGTTGGTGCCGTGAACGATGTAGGTCACTTGGTGCCACAGGTTATTGCGGGTACCTGATATTTGCGGATTCTGACCGATAACCTCCAGCACCGGAGTACCTACAGAGGTAACACCACCCTCAGTGCGCCAAAACTTGAGCGGCTGAGTGATATGTCTGTGAGCGTCATCCAACATCTCTGTGTAAGTAACTATGAGGGTGTCCCGCGCAAAAGTTCCGTCATCATTCGGAGCGCCGGGTTTAAGCACCGCGCCCACATAGTTTGCCGCGGGTACCTCTCTACCTTCAACAGTTTGAAATCTGGCAGAAACGAGTACCGGTTTTGCCTGATCTCTAATTGAGCTGGTTATGCTGGCCCAACCCTGGCTTACGCCGCTGTTATGGAAACTGAAAGTAATACCTATTGCGCCGCTTGTTATGTTACGTATGTTATCCGAATCGGGAGCGAACTCAGGAAACGCTTTGGTAGGGTCGATATGGATAATTCCGTTAGCAGCGCCGGTGTCTATTATTGCGCCGCTATGCACCATAGCCGCCGCCTTGCCGGTTGCGGTAGTACCGGAAATTGTAACGGAAATATCATCAAACCATGCGAGATTTACCGGTTTATTGAACCTAACCGCAATATTGTTAATTAAGTCAACCACAGGAGCCGGATCGTTTGTGTAAAAACTTTCGTCCGTGATTACCGGCGGTACAGGCTTGTCTATTAAACGCACCCAGCGGTTAAGAGGGTTAACTGCATTACTGCGTACGTCTCTGATATCATGCTCCGAGACCGGGTTAAATCTTATATAGTCACCGGTGTCTATTTCAATTCCGCCAAAATTACTCAAACCAAGATAGAACCATTCACCTACGGCTTGTGATAAAGATGTAACGGTTAAAATATTCGGCGTCCCATCTGCGGCGTCATTAACATCCGACCTCGGAGCGGTCTCTCCCGCTCTCGGTTTTCTATGCAGAATCGAAGCGCCCATCAGCGCATGAGGCACAAGGAGAGGTTCAGAAATCTGAATCATAATAGTGTCTGAACGAGTTCTTCCCGGATTCTCCATAAGCATCGGGCCTGTTCTTCCATCGGGATCGGTGCCAAACTTTTCGCCTTCCGCGGAGATAATAGGGCCGATACTGTCAACAACCGAAAACGCCACCACTTCTCCGTCCCATACAAGACTGCCGAGTGTATTTCTTCCCTCTACCGTGGTATAACCGGGAGCATGAGTACCCGGGAATACAACCTGTAACTGATGCGGGCCGGTCGCTGTGATAGCTGTCGGGTTTGCAGCAGTATTTTCTACCGTTACCGCGGCGGTTAATGTTACATTATTACCGGCAGGGTCTACAATCTCGGGCCACATAAGAGTGACCGACGGCGGCAAGTTCCAACCGCCGCCCGGTTCAAAGCTGCCGTCGGGGACAAAATTTATTAACATTCTTGTTGGTATACCGTTACCGTTATCTTCCGCAAGCACAATAGCGCTTTCAATATCGTTGCTGCGCTCCTCGAAATTGACGTCGCATCTGCGCTGAGCGGGGTTAATGGCAGCGTTTGGAGACTCACAGGTTCCATTGGACGCCGTAATACACATATCAATTACACCTACAGCGGATGTGATCCAAACTTCGCCCTTACCGCCTACAAGATTTACAACAGCCTGGTTGGTGCCAAGACGTTCCGCTGAGGTTGCGCTTGCATAGAACTCAATAGCTTCAGGACGTGAAGTGCCAACACAGACCGGGCCGGTAAAGCCGGTCATTACCGCTCCGCCCCCGTCTACAGCCTTAATGGCCACACGCTCTCTATCCCTTACTATCGCCTCTATCCCTACACCGGGGTCGTGGTAAACGGTAACATCAGCATCGTTAGCCGGGTCGTCATCACTAAAGAATATGTACAGCCTCTCCTGAGAACGTCCGACCCTCAATCTGCCGATATCAAAAGCTCCTACTCCGGCGTTATTGGGTGAAGAGGTAATAGTCGCTTTCATGTCAAACCATTCATTCTGTATTCCGCAGCTCACCTGTACATTAAATCTAACCAAGCTGTCCGGCGGAGTTACGTTCCTTAACGGAGTTATAACATCGGCAACCATACATCCGTTGCGGTTTTTCGCACTTTGAATCGCATCTTCAATTACCAAGCTCAATGCGATATTTGGATTGTCGTCAATTGTGTTGCCGTACAAGTCCTGCACCTTTGCTGTAACAAGATGCATGCTTCCCGGGGTTATAGGCGCGGCTACAGTATCCGGACGGCCGTCAATAATTGATATACCGAGATCTCTTGACCTCGGGTCAACAAAAGAGACCCGGGCAGGCGGGCCCGCTTTAACTCTTATGCTTTGGGATCCGCGGAATACAATCTCACTCGCACCGGCTCCGGCGGTAGCGGCTCCGCTGATTGTCTCTTCCGCTTTTCTTACAAAATAAACATGAAATACGTGAGGAGAGTTAGGCGGCGTCAAATTAGTGACAGTCGTAAGCTCTCCGGCAGGGGGAGTACTGCCCACGGTAAACATTTTCGCCTCCACAACATCGGAAAGAAGCGAAAGCGTGAGCCGATTGAGTGTTCCGCTCCACTCAATCGGGATAGGAACTCCCGCACGAACCTCTAAAGGAGTAATGCGAAGCCTTACCGGCTCGCCGGCAGTTACGGAATCAAGCGCGGTGCCGGGGTTGACATCGGTGCGAGAGATCATAGGACCGGCAGGAGGAAACACCTCAATTCTAAGACGGTGCGTAAGTGTGCGGAACGGCAGAAATCCGATATCTGATGTAACAGGATTATTGGCAGCGTCCCTGCCCTCTATAACTATCTCAAAGAAACCGTAGTTTGTACCGGTAGCAGGTACGGCGGTCGGAAGGGTGAAAGTGATAGTGTTAGTACCGCCTCTTGTATTTAAAGCTGTACCCGGCGGAACGGTGATTGGACGGGCAGTACCGGTTCCGCTGATGGCGGTCGCCGGAACGATCTTATCGCCGTTAAATCCGGTTACGTCCGGCCTAGAGTCAATCGGTGAGACCCAGCGGATAAATTTTACCGTCGGGTTATTAAAAGTACCGCTCTCTACATTTATAGCGAATCTCGCTTCGGCAGTGGTCGAATTAACCATAACCACATCGGTAGGCACAACTCTTACGACCGTGTTCTGACGGGTGCCTATAGAAGTTATAGCGCCGAGATCGGCTACCTGCCCATCGGCGTTATACATACCGACAGCCGCCCAGCCTCTGTTTCTTATAAAATTTTGAACTTCCGGCAGACTCCAGTTAGGACGCAGAAAATCGTCGTGGGCGGGATCTGTCGACATAAACAGAGAAGGCAGACTGACGCCCGGCCTTGTTACCCCCTCCATTTGGAGCCATCTGAAATTCCTGTCCGACGGAATAGTCACCCCGCCCATATTGGGAATAAACGCACCGGGAGCAACGGCGTTCCAAGTAGCGGTGCAGCCGTTTGTGCTTGAGAATTGTGTGGGTGTGGCCGCAGGATTACCAACCTGATTCAATATCTGCAATCCCTGAATAAAAGTTTGGTGTGTGGGAATACATCCTTCCGGCGGGGTAAGGGGGGACCACGATATCGGCTGAAACTGCTGCGGCTGCGTTTGAACATCATTATAAGCGGACATTACGCTGTTATGAATACGGTTTGGAAAACCGGGAATAACGTCTCTGTAACCGATATAACCGGAAACACTCTGCTGGCCGATCGCACGATTCGAACTGCTGAAAATATTATTAAAAAGAAGATGCTGAAAACCGATCTGCCAACCGCCGATAATATTTGTCGTGTTGTTAAACAGGGTATTGTTGTAAATGGCAACGGGTGAAAGATAATTATCCTTAAACGAAATCGCTCCGGCTGCGGCGTCATCCGTCGTGCCTTCTACGTTAGGCATGGGCCGGTTGGTTCCGGGCGGAGTCGGGGTCTGCGATCCGTGATGGTTATTGAAAATAAGGTTGTATCTGATTGTAGATCCCAAGTCCCATGAGCTTTCAAAATAAATACCCACCGAGTTATTATGAATACGGTTGTATTCAAACAGATGGTTTCCGCTTTGGGCGAAACGGGAAAGAGGAACTGTATTGTCCTGGTCGCCGGGGTTTCTGTTCGCAAAGACGCCGCCGGTGTTTCTGTCTTTTACCGCAATACCAAACCAAGCGTTGCGAAGGTCGCAGTTTCTTATTACAGCGTTTTGAGCCACAACAACCGCAATTGCCGCGTTGCCGTGAAAAAGAGGCCAGCGTCCGTCCCAAACTGAGGGCCAGGCAAACGGGGCCGAGCCGCCGCCGTCAACCACAATACCGTCAATAGTTACGTTGGGCGCGCGCAAGATACGCAAGGCGCCGCAAGTTTCAAAGTTGCCGCTGTGCTGCGGATCACGCGCTTCGGTGGAGTTTCTCGGCCTGTTGTTCTCCGTATCCTGCCATCTGATGGTAGGCTTTTGACGGCTCAAAGGGCTCCTTGAGCGTATGGTAAGACCGCCCTTAGTACTGTCGATAGTCACCTGCTCATGATAGACGCCTACGTCCAAAATTTCTATTATGTCATTCGGCCTCGCTGCGTTTACCGCTGCCTGAACAGATCTGTACATAGCGTCGGGATCTGTCTGCCCCACAGTAAGAATACTCTGTGAAAACGCGGTTTGAACAAACAAACCCGCCAAAATCAGTACCAAGGCACTTAACCGCTTTGCTGACATAATCGCAGCTCCTTTCATAATATTTCTATAACAAAATAACTATTATTTTCGCTCTTTCAAAGGACAAAAATGAGATTATGGACACAAATGCAATATCCCATATATCATATAATATATATTATTCACGGGCCTGCGCAACTATCTTATTTAATGGATGCGCCTAAACATTAAAAAACTGTACACAAAATCAGGACAGACGTTTGTTTTGATTAATATGTTTTGTTTTCTGTTTCCCGCATCTTTTTTTTATTTTCCTGTTCCTTTGACGCCTATTTTGCGCCTTGGCGGGTTAAAGGCGGTTCCGGTTTTTTCTTCTACGCCGGTTATTACCACTAAATAGGTTCCCGGACCAACGGTGCGGCCTCTTGTGTTTTTGCCGTCCCACGCGTAAGCGTAGGAGCGGGCGCTGCTGCCCGACTCAAAGAGCGTGCCTACGTGCACCACGTTGCCTACCGCGTCATAAATCGTAACTTTGCCGAAACCGGGCGCTCTGCCTCTAACTCCGGGCGCGGCCTTGAGTTTCGCGGGAGCGTCCGCCGTTATGAGAACACCTTTTCCGCCTGTGTTTGAACGGTCAATAGCGGCCTTATAAAAATCGTAAGCCGCGCCAAGATCTCTTAAATCGCTGCGCCCCGGAATAAAAGGGTTGGGGCCGATAGCCGTAGCGGGAAACCCGACTGTTCCCGTCTCTATTGCCGCGGTTCTGTCTTGCAGACAGCTCGCCGCCTCACAAACGTATACCTGTCCGCTGAATGTAACTATCGTTTCAAGACCCTCGCCCGCAAACTCTCTGACCAATCTAAGCTGCGAACCGTTCGAGGTAACAAAAGAGACGCTAACCACACGCTTATCGGCGATCTCAGGAATAATGTTTCTCTTGGGCCTGCCGTCTGCGGCGTAAAGCTGAACAAAGTTACCGTGCCTGTCTACCTCAACAATCCAAAGCATAATCTCCGACTCACCGGCCGCAAAGTATGCCCCGTTTTGTACCGTAACCCTGTACTCATTATTATTATTAAAAATACCGTCTTTGAGATAACCCTCTCTCATTACCCACAGAGAGTCTGCCGGGAGCGCCCTGAAACTCGCTCCGGCCTGGCCGGTCACCGGTTCGTTAGGGTTCTCGGGGTCTACGTATGTTACATTGACGGTCATATTGCCGGCAACGGTTGGCACAAACATAACATTACACCCTTTAAAAGTTGTGTCTCTGCCGTTTGCGTAGGTAACTTTCCAAGTGACGCTGTCGCAGTTAACATTTAAGAGATCGCCGCTTTCACTGAAAATGTGAGACCATATTCTCACCGTATCCTCTACAGTCCACGCCGTTTGACCGGGCGGGGGAGGAATAGTGCCGTCGATATAGGCGCCGGTGTTCCCCGGAACATTGCTTGTACTAAGTTTGATATCGGCGGGAGGCGACACAATATTTGTTTGGATCTGTATTACAGACCCCTCAGAGTGGCGCTCCGCGTAAAATACGCGCAGGGTATGCCTGCCCCCCTCGCTTATTCCGTGGTCTCTTAATCGAAATGATCCCCTTGCGCGGCTCTTTATACCGCCAAGATCCAAAACGAGAAAATCGTCAACAAATACCCATACATCATCGTCGCCCTCAAAATTAAAAACCATGTTGTTGACGTCGCGCGCAATAAAAGGGTACACTAACTCCATTGTGAAAGCGTAGTTTCTGCCGCGGTTGCGCGCCCCTTCAACAGTGACCCAGTTATCGCCTCCGTTTTCAGCAAAACCGCGGTTTCTCAGCGGGAAAAAGTGGTCGTTTACATACTCGTATCTTCCGCTGCCGTCGGCCATCAGCCTAAACGGCAGAGAATCTCTGATTACAATATTTTTAAATGAGGTATCGTGACTTAAATTGATATTTCCCGTAAAACTTACAGGACTGTCCCACTCACGGCTAAAAGTCGTCTGAAACGGCTGTGTGGGCGGATTATAACCCGGCGCAACGCCCGGATGGGCTGACAACCCCGGGTTAGACGCGCGTGAAGTATGGTTTCTTCCGTAAGCTCCGCCCGAGTAAGTTTGCCAGTCTCTAAACCAGTGAGCGATTCCCATACTTCTGTTAGAACCGGCATTCGGCCCGGCAACAGGCTTAAAATCACTGTCAAGCCGGTTCAAAACCGCACCCGTTCTCACTCCGCCCTGATGCGGCTGTTCAAATTCGGGGTTAGTTCTGTCTGACCAATAATCATAATAGGTGACCGGCACCCAAATAGTATCATGCCTCTGCGCCGATACGCACAAAGAGATCATCATGATCATCATCAAACCGTACGCTGAAGCGTTTAACTTTCTCACGGCTCCCCCTCTATGATAGGCCCCGGGCCGGGGCCGCAATTTTGCACCCCTGATGGGGTGCGGAATATTTATCTTACTATGGTTACAGGGATTTGCTGAACAATCCGTCTGCCGTTTACATCGTTCGCGTTTACGCGTACAAAGTACATACCGGCAGGCAGCGTCTGTTTAATACCAAGCTTTGCGCTGATGCTTGCGCTGCCAGCGCTTATAGGCGTTGAAGCGACTGCTGTACCCTTAATATTTATAAGAGAAATCGTACCGTTTGAAATATTTGAAGCGGATTTCCAGCTTACCGAGACAACACCGCCTCTAACGTAAGAAGCGCGAAGAGGAGCGGAAGCCGCCTGCATAGAGCGGCCAAAGGGACAAACGCTCGTGGGACAGGTTTGCAGAACTGAACCGCCGGCATCAGCACATTGAAGCGGGGTGGCAGCCCAAGGCCCCGGAATAGGATCACAGTAGCCGTCGCCGAAATTGCATACAAAAGTGAGAGCGTTGCAATCGTCAACCACTATACCACCCTCATGGTTAGTACATATAAAGTCGGTGGCAACAGGACTATCGGGACCGATCGGCCTGCACCTGCTGGAAGAACCGGCAGGTTCATAAATTTTGAGGCAGAATCTCGCGCCGTCAACCCTTTGGCCGCCAAGATCGCGGCACTGACGGCCTGCACCCCAATCGTTTGCCGCACTAAGCGTAACGCCTCTGTATAAAATTCCGCCCTGATAACGGCAACGGTCGATAAGCTGATCACAACCCAAATGATTCGGATTCTCTTTCTCATTGTCTAAGTCGAAACAGCCGCTGCTCCATTGGCAGAACACGGGTACGCCGCTCTCCAAACACGGAGCGCTTAAAATCGGCGACGCAACCGTCAAAATCATGGCAAACCCTAACGCCAACTGCTTCAAAGAGAACCTTTTAATCATACAAAACTCCTTTAATCTAAAAATCAAAAGATAGTTAAAACAATAATATGTCATTTTATATTATATCCTACGGCGCAAAAAAGTCAAATATTTTTTTAATGAATTTTAATTTGCTTAAGATATTCTGTACGCATTTTCAAAAGTTCACTATCGTACCGGCCGTCTCTAAAATCGGGAAAAGACCATTCGAAAGGCTGATAGCGGCCCGCTTTGTAGCGGCCGGCGAGGTCGGCGTAGATCCCTTTTCCCATATATATTTTTTGGCCCGCTTCCTTTGCGGAGGCCAATAAAACTTTGTTATGGTCAAGGTATCCGGCGTCTATGTTTACGGTTCTTTTGCTGTTGACAGATAATTTTTGCTCTATCTCATTGCAGGCGATTTTTATATCAGCCAAAAGAGAAGGACAAAAAAGACTATGAAAAGACACAAGACGGCGAAAGAGCGGCGAACCCATCTCCGGTTCGTAGTAGGCGGTTACATCAAAGAGGCGGTCTTTGCCGGTGATATCGATACTCCCCCACCTCTCCTCAATAGCGTGAACTGCTTGTTCGAAAGCAGTTTTATCCCTATAGAGAATCGCGGCGAAATATTTTACCGGCGATACCTCTTTTATTTCAGCCATTTTTGGTTATCTCCAACGCTTTTTTTATGATTTGCGGATCAATCCCAAATGTTGCCGCGATAGCTTCGCCTCTAACATTGTCATCATCAAAAACAGTTCGACTGCTGTTTTCGCCGGTATAAACCGCCAACTTTTTTCCCTGCAAATAGTGCTGAGCGCCTGCCGTGCGCCTTGTAAGCACCGGATAACTCATCATCTCCCATGCAAAAGAGCTCTCCCACACACGGGCGAAGTGCCCCGGATCCGCGGGCGCGATCTTATAGGTAAGCCGCATTTTTCTATTATTCCTATAAGTTGTGTAAAGCTCAACGGCTTCACCGTTTTTTATCGGTTTCAGCTCTATACTGTTGGTACCGGTATCGACAATCGAAGACTCATTATTATATAGAAGAACCGGTATAAAAAGCAGATACCCCGGATCAATAAGAGAGACGCGCCCGTCCCTGAAAATAATAACCGCGCTGTGAGTATCGGCCCCGTAGTGGCGGTCTGCAAGAATCGGATACGCGTCTACCCCCAAAGCGCAGTAAACCGCGGTTATGGCGGCGGTGAGCGAAAAGCAAGTCCCCCCGCTTCCAAAACGCAGATAATCCCCAATCACCTCATCAGGATAACGCATGGCAGATTTGGGATGGAGAAGCGCGTCGGCCTTTATAATTTTTGTGAGATTTTCATATGGGACATGGGAAAACGCGTCACCTACAGAGTTAATCAGCAGATCAACACCTGATTTTTGCGGATCGATACCAAATTTATTGAGAAATTTTTTCAGGATGGTTTTGTCGGTTATGGTTAGGTGGGGGGCGGACATATCATTTTTTCGCCATTCGCAAAATCAGATTAACCTGATCGATACTTATTTGATGGCGTTTGGAGATCTCCTGCGCGTTTAGCCCCTCCTGTGACGCGGCCATGATAAGTTCCTGCGCACTTGCGCCGGCGGGGGGCGCTATAGATGCGGGAGCCATTTTCGGCGGAGGCGGAGGAGGCTGATCGGCGGTGACAAACAGCGGTGTGGCCGCGGTCTCTTTCTGCGGGTCGGGAGCTGCGAGTATGCGGTCGCGCAGAAGAGCTAAAACTTTATCGTCGTTTGAGATCTCTTTTTTATCCCGCGCTTCGGTTTTAAGCTGCCCGTTCAGCCGCCCTGAAAAATCATATCCGCCGAAAGCGGGAGGCGGGGTTTGAGGCGCGGCGGCAGATGTTGGGGCCGGCGCGGGCATCGGCGTAATTTTTGGGATCTCAGGCGCAAGGGCGGCGGGATAGTTCTCCTGAGGCGCTAAATTTATCCGCTTGCTTACAGGTTTTTCTTTTGGTTTATCCTTTGACTTGGCCTTTGGCGCGGCGGCGCGGGCGCGGCGTTTTTTCGCTCTCGCGGTATAAATAATACCTATTACAAGCAGAAAACCTGATAGCAGCGCAACAACGCCGACCGCCACAATGAACCAGTCAAAGGCGTTGCGCGGCGTAAATGATGAGATCTGCGAAACCCATGACGGGAGAGAGAACGGAAGCGCAAATGGAAGCGAAAAACTTTTATCGGAGGAGGCCGCTGATGAGGGGGCGGTGTGTCCGCGCAGAGCCTTAAGCGTATCGCGAAGCTGCGAAGCGGCGCTCTCAAGTTCCGAGAGCGGCTTGCCCATACGCTTAAGGGTCTGCTTCTCAACCTCAAGAGAGTCAAGACGCTGACGAAGCTCAAGGCGGTCGGCGGCGCTGACCGAATCAACGGCAAAAACGTTAAGCGCGCCTGTAAAAATAAAAAATGCTGTCAATGACGGGAGGAATCTCATAATTAATAAAGATACATCCTGAAGCGAGTCCTTTGCAAACCATGCCCCGGGGTTTTATAACGCTTCACGGCATAAATTGACACTGTGCCGCTAAGCAACCTCACGGCCCTGCGTGCAGCTGCGTGCGGTGCAGTGCAGATTTATGCCGTTATTCAGTATATTATCTCACGCCAAGAATCAAAGATACCCGCTCTCTTTTTCCGTCAGACGCGGTGATAACACCTCTGACAAGATACGTCCCCTCTGCTACAGCACGGCCCTTTGTGTCTTTCAGATTCCACGAACCGACCAAACGTCTTGACTGATCACCAATCGCATTATCTTTCACAGTTACCTTGTTTACCGCATTACCAGAAGCATCGAAAATCGTAAACACCGCGTTGTCAATCCGCTTGCCTTGACGGAAGAAATCAACCTTGCCGGATGATCTTGCGGCAGGATTCGGGCCTGCTGTGAATTGGCTTGACAACGCGTCATCTTGAGAGACGTCCTTCGTATCCGTTTGCGGTTGTGTATTTGGGACAATACGGTTGTGTGACAGAACCGATTGCGTTTTAGCTATTGTCAGCTTTGCTGTCATTGGTGATGGAATGTTATAGTTGACAGCGTCGGCAACCGTAAATGCCGCTGTTATCTGATACTCTCCAATATCGCTCTGTCCGTTACCCGTGTATGATACAGATACGCCCGCCGGCAATTCTCCGCTGATGTAAATACTGTGCGCCGCGCTGTCATACTCAACAGACTTGTCCGCAAAAGTTATGGCGCTCATGTCGTAGCTTGCTTTGCCTACCGTCACCGTTACATCGATATTTGTCATCACGTTAAAATTAGCAATATCAGACGGCGTAAATTTCGCCTGATGCGTCTGCGGACCCGCACTGCCGACCTCTTCGGTTTCATCCATCCAAGACCAAGCGCCTGTTAATACTACATCCGCTAATGTTTGACCAAAAACCGCTGTAAGACCTGTTGGAACTGCCGAAACAGCCGGGTTAGCTTTGGCTACGGTAATCGTCACGTCAATATCTGTCATCACATTGTAATTAGCAGTATTTGACGGCGTGAACATAGCCTTGTGCGTTTGAGGACCGGCGCTGCCGACAGGCGTTAATAATGCTGCTGTTCCTCCCATCCACGACCAGCCGCCGGTCAATGTTACATGAAACAGCGTCTGACCATAAACCGCTGCGAGACCTGCAGGAGCTGTGAAGATCGGGTCTGCCCTGGCTACTTCCACCGTTACGTTAATGTTTGTAATCACGTTGTAATTAATGATATTGGGCGGTGTAAATTTCACCTGATGCGTCTGCGTTCCGGCATTGCCGACAGATGCGCTTTCATCCATCCAAGCAAAGCCGTCTGTCAACGCGATACTTGCCAGTGTCTGACCAAAAACCGCTGCGAGACCTGCGGGAGCTGACGGAACTGCCGGATTAATTTTTGTTATGGTAAGCGTTGCCGTCATTGACGCAGGGATATTATGTGTAGCAGAGTCGGCAACCGTAAATACCGCTGTTATCTGATACTCTCCGGCATTAGCCTGACCGTTACCGGTGTATGATACCGATACGCCTGACGGTAAATTTCCGCCTATTAAAATATTGTGCTCAGCGGCGTTGTATGCAACAGATCTGTCTGCAAAAGTTATCCCGGCCATATTATAACTCGCTTTGCCAACTGTCACCGTTACGTCAATATTCTCCATTATGTTAAAATTAGCGATATCTGAGGGCGTAAATTTCGCCTTATGCGTCTGCTCGCCTATGCCGCCGACCGATACAGTTGCATCCATCCACGTAAAGCCGTTTGTCAATGTTACGCCGGCTAATGTCTGACCGAAAGCCGCTGTTAAGCCGGCGGGAGCTTCGGGGATGGTTGGATTAGCTTTCGCTACTGTCACTTTTACATCTCTATTCGGCATCGTATTAAAATTAGCGGTATCCAGCGGCGTAAACTCCGCCTTATGAGTCTGCTCGCCCGCATTGCCGACAGATGCGGTTTCACTCATCCACGACCAGCCGTCGGGAAGCGCTGCGCTTGTCAATGTTTGACCAAAAACCGCTGTGAGACCTTCGGGAACAGGCGGAACATCAGGATTAGCCCTTCTGATAAAATAAACACCCAAAGAAAACTCCGCCGCGCTGTAGGCGGCGCTTTGGGCGATGCTTACTGTAACGGCGTATGTTCCGGCGTTTACGGGAACTGCGGTACTGCCATTATAACTAACCGTAATCGCGCCTAATCCAATGCCATCTTTCGCCGTGACAGTAACGGGCTGCGCACTGCCGGTGTAATCCACAAGCGCAATGTTATAATTAAGGTGATCAATAACCGTAGTGATAAGCTCCAAATGCGCAGGTATATCCACAGTCTTGCCGAAGAGGCCGGGCAGCTTGCCGTCTTCAACTGTCCAGCCATTACCGGCGGTAAAGCGGCCGCCGATGGTTCCATCTGCTTTGAGATCTGCGGCACTAATAGCTTCGCCGTCTTTTTTGTCTGCGCCCGTATTGTTCCATGTGATAGTGCCGCGGCTATTTCTAAGCCCTATAAAAGCGGTATTATTTGCAAGTGTAACTCCGGGACCGATAATTTCTCCGACCACGCGTCCGTCCGCCGCACCGGGCATACCGGCTCCTCTTACCTCAGGATTAAGCGCGGCGCAGTAGCTGACACTGCTTCCATCCCCAAAAACGGGCTCCTCTCCGCCCCATCCCACAATACCGCCTATTAGCGGATAAGCTCCGGTACTGCTAACTGTACTAATAGAATAGCAGTTCGCAACACTGCTGTTGCGAACAATAATTCCGGCAATACCGCCGATATGCGAATGAGAACCTGTAACCGTACCGGCAGAATAACAGTTGGTTACACTGCCCTCAGCAAGAAACCCAACAATACCGCCTACGGATCCAATACCTGCAACGGTACCGGTAACATAGCAATTGACCACACTGCCGTTATAAACATAACCAACCACACCGCCAACAAACTCTTCCCCAACTATATTCACCCCAACAAGTCCAAGATTTCTCACAACCCCATTTGGACCGATATTACCAAACAAACCTTGAGCATCCCTTGAATCGGGACGATTAATCGTAAGATTGCTTATAACTTTATTGCCGCCGTCAAATATGCCGCGGAATTCCCGGCCCAAGTCATCCCCAATAGGCACCCAGTTATCAAACAAACTCAAATCAAGATCATTAGCAAGCGTAATCGTTTTGCCTGAGAAGTCATCTCTCGCCGGACTCCTTCCCCAAGTTCCATTAACGATATCCGCAAGACCGGCAAGCTCTTCGGCGGTACTGACAGTAAAGTTTGACGCGCCGGAATTATTAAGATACCAGCCGTAATGTACGCCTACGACAGTCACCGAAGCAAAAGCGGATACCATACTATCTACAACCGACGCCGCGGTAACGGTAAGTACTCCCGCCGGTTCATCCGCCGCGATGGCGAGCAGCCCTGCAGACGTGTTTATTTCTGTTGAAGCCGATGTTTTACCTGACACGCTCCATGTCACAGTTTTGGTCGTACTCTCGGTGCGGACATCCGCGGTAAACTGTACGGTTCTAACCGCACCCCCCATCACACTTTCGGAAGCAGGCGATACAGTTACACCGTATACTGTCGTATCTGTCACCGTCTCCAAATGGGAAGGAAAATCTACTGCCGCGCCAAAGAGTCCGGGCAGCCTGCCGTTTCCAACAGTCCATCCATTTGCGGATGTAAAACGGCTGCCGACGGTATTGTCTGCCCTGATATCGGCAACTGTGATTCTTACCCCGTCAATATCTGACGCACCCTCTTTATTCCAAAAAACATCGCCCGCTTTATTTTTCATTCCTGTAAAAGCGGCATTGCCCGTTAGTGTGCCGACACCGGTTCCACCAACTATACGCCCCGTATGGCTGTTTCCTCTTACATCTGAATTTAGCGCGGCGCATAAAGTCACACTGCCTGAATTAAAATCTCCAACAATACCGCCCACGTGCATATTACCGTCAATCAAACCGGCGGCGTAGCAATTGGCTACACTGCTGTTAGAAAGATATCCTGCAATACCGCCGATGCGGTCATTCCCGCTTACGTCAGCCAAGGAGTAGCTGTTAACCACACTGCCGCCCAAAACAACAAATCCCGCTAAACCGCCCACATTAATAATACCTTCAACTCTGCCGGTGACATAGCAGTTGACCATACTGCCGCGTTCAACATATCCTGCCACAGCGCCCACATTACCATAATTACGCAGATCACCGCCCAAATCGCCGCCGCCGACAATATTTACCCCAACAAGTCCAAGGTTTCTCACATTACTGCCAAAACCGGCAATATAACCGAATAATCCTTGATAATTTGAATCGGGACGGTTAATAGTGAGATTTCTTATAACATTCCCGCGGCCGTTAAATGTCCCGGCGAATGAAAAATCACCGTTTCGGCCTATCGGCGTCCAACCGCCGCCAGCCGCATAACCGGATAAATTTATCTCACCGGCAAGGGTAACAGTATCACCCGAAAAATTCCAACTCGCCGGACTCCCTCCCCAAGTCCCATTAACTATCCGCGCCAACCCCGCCAATTGATCTGCGGTAGAAATAGTATAGTTTGTGTCTCTTGCGGTATACCTGAACCAATTAGTATTGGGCGTTTGCGCCATAACCGGCGCAGCTAATATTGCACCGCATACTGCTGCTGTTATAAGCCTGACAAGTTTGTCCATGATGAAGCCCCATTTTTTGGAGTGAATGATTTTAAGCAATAAAGCGCTCTTAAAAAGCACTTCATCTGTCATCTGCTGCTTATGTAATATATGAAAACTTAATTCTATCAATATAATTATATCAAAATGGGAGCGTCTTTACAAATAAAATTCAGTATTTTCTCCGAAATATCTCAACTCATAGTTTTCGGTATTTACTCTCTGATGTCTGTTTTTCGGCCTGTATGGTTATGTATGTATATACTTAGATTAATTCAAATATTCAAATTCTATTGAAACGCATTTGAGGTAATTATGATAACTAATACGGTTACGAGCGAAAATGTAGAACCCTATCTCAAATTCAATTGACCGCTACCGCAGCAACTGCGCAACCTCTTTTGCGTGATAAGAGATAATAATATCCGCCCCCGCTCTTTTAAAACCTGTTAATATCTCGAGTTTCAACGCGTTTTCATCCAATTTTCCTACCTCCGCGGCGGCTTTAACCATAGCGTACTCTCCGCTTACATTGTAAACCGCAAGCGGCATTTTAAACTGTTCTTTTGCTCTATACACAATGTCAAGATAAAACATTGCCGGCTTTACCATCACGATATCCGCCCCCTCTTCAATGTCAAGCGCAATCTCTCTTAGCGCTTCTGATGAATTGGAGTAGTCCATTTGATGGGAACGCTTATCGCCGGAAGTTACATTAGACTTCGTACCCTCTTTAAAAAACGGATCATAGAGTCTTGAAGCATACTTAACAGAGTAAGCCATAAGCGCGCTGTTGATAAAACCTTTTTTGTCAAGAGCATCACGCATGGTTTTTATTTGACCGTCAAGCATTGCGGCAGGCGCCATTATGTCGGCTCCGGCTTCGGCGTGAGAACATGCTACTTTCGCAATCAGTTCAAGGGAAGCGTCATTTTGCAAATAGCCGTTTTCTACTATACCGCAGTGACCATGCTCTGTGTATTCACACAGGCACACGTCTGTCATCACAATAAGCTGCGGTACCTCCTCTTTTAACGCACGCACAGCGCGCTGCACGATTCCCTGCGGCGAATAGGCTTCTGAAGCCGCGACATCTCTTTTGTCCGGTATGCCAAAAAGAAGCACGCCGGGGATTCCCAAATCCCGCACCTGCTTTGCTTCTTCTATAAGCATATCTATAGAGAGATGATAATTACCTTTGAGCGAACAGATCTCTTGTTTGACTCTGTTTCCATGCACAACAAACATCGGATAAATAAAATCCCCAACACTCAAGCTATTTTCTCTTACCATAGCGCGTAACTGTTCATTTTGACGCAGTCTTCTCATTCTGTGTACTGGAAAACTCATGCTTATTCTCCCTGTTTTAAATAAAGTCTTGATTGAATACTTTGAAAGACGCAATTGATATACCAAAAACGGTGAATCAGCGAAATAAAAGCAACCACCCCTCCGCGATCCACTAATATTTGATATCTTTATTTCCAATTCAGCTTTCCGCTTATTATATTTATATACTATGCGGGAAATTTCGCGCCAGTAGCTCAGCTGGATAGAGCGTCGGCCTCCGGAGCCGAAGGCCACAGGTTCGAATCCTGTCTGGCGTATTTTTTAACTGTGATCAGCGGGACGCGAGATGGATACTGTGTCCGAGCCGATGTTTTTTATAGTAAAGGGCCGAGTTTTTAGCGTGTTCTTGATGATGACAGTTGTAAAAAGTTGTAAAATAAGGTATAATTAAAAAATGGTACGGAGTTAGATACATATTTTGGCCGTATCAACAAGAAGCAAATTATTCTGATGAAAACATATAACTTAAGCATTATTCAAGGAGGTTACTATTAACTTCCAGGTCAAGACCCTTGGGATTTTCGATGTCGTGCTGCCGGTTTTTGAAGAAGATGATATCGTCTTCAACTCCAGCATGCTTAAAGAGTTCGTTGAACAGATGATCTCTTCCGGAAAGCGTAATTTCGCCATTGACATGTCGCCGCTTGATGATTTCTCATCGGGCGATAACAACGCGCTTCGGGATCTTAACAAAAAAGTTCTAGGACTCAACGGAACATTTACGCTGTTTGCTCCTCAGCCCAAAGTAGTGGGGATTCTCCAAAGAATGGATATCCCGAGTATTATGGGTGTGTTCAAAACTGAAGATGAGATTTTGGCGCTCTCCGATGAGATAAAGAAACAGCAGTCGCCGCAGACGGAATTTGAGAGTTTGCGCTCAGAGATCGGCAACGCGTTTGGAGACGCGCCTCTGCAAGCTGCTGCACCAGCGCCGGCGCCTGCCGCGCCGCCTCCAGCTCCTCAAGCGCCGAAGTCATTTGACGCGTTTGAGATAGAGCCTGCTCCGGCGCCAATTGCTCCGCCGCCGGCTCCCGCGGCAAAAGCCGCACCTGCCCCGGCACCTGCCGCACCGCCTCCGCCGACTCCGGCACCGGCCCTTGCGCCCGCACCGGCAGCTGCTGCGCCAAAAGCCCCGGCATTTGGACCGCCGCCGCCAAGGACAGATGCACCGGCAGAGAAAGACTTTGGTTCTTTTGAAGATTTTGATGATTTTGATGATAAAAAGAGCAAAAAGCAAAAAGGGTTTGATGACGACGAATTTTCAACAAAGCCCAAAAAAGGGTTCCCTGTACCCGCGCTTGTGGCTGCGTTGGTTGTAGTAGTGCTCGGTGTAGTCGGCTTATTCGTTTTTGTCTTAAATAAAGGGGGAGATGAAGCGGCTCCAGTTGCGGCTGCCGCTCCTGCCAAGCCTCCGGCAGCGGAAGAGAAACCGGCGGAACCGGCTCCTGATATTCCGGTAGCCACAACCGAAGCGCCTGTAACACAGCCTGTTGCCGCGGTTGCGAAAACAGCTCCGACGCCGCCGCCAGCTCCGGCGAAAACGACACCGCCGCCGCCGCCGCCGGCAAGAGCGGCGCCCGCGCCGGCTCCAGCCGCAAAAGCGGCTCCAGCTCCAGCGCCCGCGGCTAAAACAGCTCCGACTCCCGCACCGGCGCCGACTCCTGCGGCAAAAGTCGCAGCGCCGCCGCCTGCACCCGCTCCGGCGCCTGCGCCTGCGGCACCGGCTCAGAGAAACCAGATCATTATAACGTCTAACCCAAGCGGAGCGACAGTTGAAATTGACGGCGACAGAAAAGGTGTAACCCCTTTTACATGGACTACGCCGTTCTTTGGCGACATGGTTATCTCCGTCTCCAGGGCCGGTTTCGCTAAAGAGTCAAAAAGTATAGATTATAGCGGCGGAACACAAACTCACGCGTTCACACTGCGGGCACAGGCAGCAACTCCGCCTCCGCCGCCCGCACCGGCAGCTCCTCCTCCGCCGCCGCCGGCTGCGGCAGCACCGCCTCCGCCTCCGCCGCCGGCAGCAGCACCGCCGCCAGCCGCAGCGGGAGCAAGCATATTTATCGCTACACTGCCGGCTAACGCGGATGTTTTCATCGGCGGCAGACTTATCGGACAGTCGAATGCAAATATACAGGTGCCTGTAGGTACGCATCAGGTCAGATTTGTAAAAGACGGTGTAGAAAAAACCGAAACTTTGACGTTCCAGCCGGGTAATAACCCAACTCGGTTTATTAATCTCAGGAACTAATGGGTGAAAACGGGCGGGATTAAACCCCGCCCCTACACAAATTGTGATGGAAATGAACGGACGGGGCTCGCCCCCGCCCGTTTTTTAATCAACCCCCTAATTTATAAAAAAACATAAACCATTAAAAACGCAAAGTTAACCAAAGATGGCAGTTTCTCCTCAAATCATAGACAGAGTAAGAGACGAGATTATAGAAAACGGTCTTGATGACCGCTATAAAACCGGCGCTTACGAGTTCGTTTTAAACGGGCTTGATTTCTACATCTCAAAAATCGGAGAAAAGCGCCATGTAACCGGTCAGGAGCTGACGATAGGGCTTCTCTCATTTGCGAATAAACAGTTTGGGCTGATGGCAAAAAGCGTTCTCAAGAATTGGGGCGTAGAAACTACGGATGATTTTGGCTGCATCGTTTATAATATGATAAGAGCAGGGTTAATGAGCAAACAGCCGGGCGATTCGCTTGATGATTTTTTGGACGTTTGCGACGTTTACTCCTTTTTTGACTCTATCGATTGCTTTGAAATGGATAAAAGTTTTATTAAAAGAGTAAAAGGGGCTTGAGCGTAAACGCGTGCCGTTATGCAGTATAGTTGTCACAAAGAGAGTTCCATCATCCTGTCAAGCGAGACACGCGCTTTCACACGTACATCTTCAGACAGCGCAACCACTTCCCCCGCTTTTCCTTCAAGAACATCAAGCAGAAGCTGCGGAGTGATCATTTTCATATCAGGACAGACGAGTTTATTTGACAATGGATAAAACTTTTTATCGGGATTTGCTTTTTGGAGCGTGTGGATGAGCCCCAGTTCTGTAGCGATGATAAATTCATTATCCTTTGACGCCGCGGCAAAATCGCACATCCCGCCTGTAGAGAGCGCGTGATCACAAAGGATTCTGCTTTCGCGGGGAGTTTCAGGGTGAACTAATATTTGAACGCCGGGATGAGCTTTCCGCGCTTCACTTATCCAGGACGGTTCAATCTGCGCGTGTATCGGGCAGCTGCCGTCCCAGAAGATCATATCCCTGCCGGTCTGCTCTTGGATAAATGTTCCGAGATGGCGGTCGGGAACAAAAATAATACCTTTATCTTGCGGCAGAGACTTGGCGATTTTAAGAGCGTTTGAGCTTGTACAGCAGACGTCGCTCAATGCTTTTATTTCGGCGGTTGAGTTGACATAGCACATTACAAGTTTATCGGGGTTAGCCGCTTTCATCTCGCTGAGTCCTTTTGCGTCAATCATATCCGCCATCGGACATCCGGCAGATGGAGCGGGCAGGATCACTTTACGGGCAGGATTGAGGATATGCGCGGTTTCACCCATAAAGCGTACGCCGCAAAATATGAGAATATCAGCCTCTACCCGGCTCGCTTCAACGCTTAACCCATAAGAATCACCAACATAATCGGCCAGCTCCTGCACCTCGCCGGGCTGATAGGTGTGAGCGAGGATAACGGCGTTTTTTTCTTTTTTTAATTCTGCGATACGATCATTCAATTGCATCTTCTGCCCTTTTCTTTTGTTAACAGAATTAAATCTTTTAATCCTGTTAATCCCGTAAATCTTGATTAAGACAATGGGTTAAACATAAGGCGAAAGCCTTCTTAATTTATCAACAATCTTCGGCATTACTGAGATCACCTTGTCAACATCGGCGTCTGTATTATAACAGCTCAGTGAAAAACGGGTGGAGCTGTGCGCGAATGTGTACGGCACCCCCATAGCCATCATAACGTGCGACGGTTCAAGCGATCCTGTCGTGCAGGCGGAACCTGATGACGCCGCTATTCCATCTTCGTCAAGATGCAGTAAAATCGCCTCACCCTCTATATTTTCAAAACTTATGTTTGTGGTATTGGGCAGACGCGCCGCAGGATCACCATTGAGTTTTGCCCCCTTGCAGCGATCTAAGAGTTCGCGTTCGAGACGGTCTCTAAGAGCGCGTACCTTCGTGTTTTCCATCTCAATATTTTCAGCGGCAAGTTCACAGGCGGCGCCGAGTCCCACAATATAAGGGACATTCTCTGTTCCCGCGCGAAATCCTTTTTCTTGATGACCGCCGTGGATAAGGGGCGGAAGCCTTGTCCCTCTGCGGATATAAATCGCGCCTATCCCCTTTGGAGCGTGCAGTTTATGGCCGCTTAACGCAAGAATATCAACCGGTATTTTGCTGACATCAACTTTAACTTTACCTAAAGCCTGTACCGCGTCTGTGTGAAACAGGCCGCCGCGCTCCTTAACTTTTTGCGCAAGCTCTTCAATCGGAAACAGTACGCCGGTCTCATTATTAGCCCACATAAGCGAAACGATCGTGTTTTCATCAATGAACTGGGTGTCAAAATAATCTATTGACAGATTGCCGTTGTTATTGACAGGAAGCTCAACAAGGAGCGCCCCCTCATCCTTCAAAAACCGCGCTGTATTTCTGACGGCGGCGTGTTCTACGGATGAGGTTATTATGCGGGTACGGTTTTTATTCATCTGAAAAAAACCTTTGAGCGCCATATTATCGCTCTCAGAACCGCTTGCGGTAAAATATATCTCATCGGGATACGCGCCTATAAGCGCGGCAATCTGCTCGCGCGCACGCTCCACATTACGCATGGTATGGCGGCCAAAGCGGTAGATGCTTGACGGGTTGCCGTAGCTTTCGCCAAAAAAAGGAAGCATCGCTTCCAATACTTGCGGCGCGGTCTGCGTTGTCGCGTTATTATCAAAATAAACCGTTTTAGGATAAACGGTTTGTAAATTAGCGGATTGCGTAAAAGCCCCCTCGGTTATCTATCATCAACATGACGCATAAAGAGTATTACGTTTGATATTGCGAGAATAATCATAAAGACCGTTTTGCCGTAATTCACGATGCCGCTTACCGCCTTAGTAACGGCGTTCATCTTTCTTGAATAACAGGCGTATATCAGAGACGCGATCCCCTCCAAAATAACAAAAATAATCCACAAAACTGTAAGCCCTGACAAGACGTGTTTGGGTTTCACCGGTTGGCCCCCCTTTTTATAATGATGATTAATAACAGTTAAAATAATTTTAGCGCGTCACATAGAGATAATACAAACAACATACCTGACCAAGATTTTTTATTGCTGATGTTTTCCTCACGTCCCTTCGGGATCAAATATCTGTAACCCCGGGTGTTAATCCGCGGTTTTCTAAAACGGAATCTGCCGCAGATAATCGGCAAAAGGCTGTGCTATCGTAATCTCTTTTTTTCTTCCTGTCTCATAGCGCACAAGCGCGCCATCTTTCAAAAGACCGTGAACATCTTCCATTACCCTGTGATATCTGTAACCGAGATTACGCGCAATCTCCGCGGGAAAACTTCTCTCTTTTTCTAACAGATAATTTAAAATTTCAGTGCGCATCTCCGCCCCAAAAAGCGCCCTGCGCGCGAGGTTGTGATTTAGCTTGAGCATAAGATTTCTCTGAAATACAGCGTCGCTTTTTATCCTCAAATCTACAAAATACAAATTCCACCTGCGGTTTGCTTCCGTCTCATTTTTAACCGCAGCGGTTCGCGTCTCTTCCGATTTTTCGCTCCCGTAGATAAGCATCTCCGGCTGAGTTTTTGGAGTACAGTATTTTACAATCTTTTTAAATTTCTGCGCGGCGGCGCCGCTGATTAAATCACTAACAAGACCAATAACCGCGCTATCCGCAAGTTTTATATTCTTGTGCATGAGAGACATATTGATTAAATCCCCATGCTCCTGAATCCAGCCGGCCATCCCCTCAATAAGACGCACATCATAACGCCCGATAAGCGAAGTCTCCGCAATCAGCTCTTCAAGATGAGGCTCTTCAAGGGCAGGCTCCGTACCGGAAAAACCTACGCCAAGACGCATCCATTTTTTGCATAACGCTGTAAGCAGCTCTATTTTAGGTATCATATCCGCACCTTGTGTATAATTTGACGGGATGATATACCGCTTCACGGCATATACCATTTTAGGGTATGTTTTAATATACCATTAATTGGGGTGAGATGCAAGGGACTATGTGTGCAATGCAGTCAACTTAAGGAAATCCGCACCCCTTTAGGGGTGCAAGGATGTAACCAGGGGCTTTAGCCCCTGGGGAGCGGAGGATGCAGGAGGCGCTGGT
>Ga0123353_10000401_pt1 | contig 53331 bp, 33 predicted proteins | sample TergutLab28metaG_3_FD_92763 | JGI IMG/M metagenome (GOLD analysis project Ga0123353, IMG submission 92763) | Labiotermes labralis P3 segment gut microbial communities from Petit-Saut dam, French Guiana - Lab288 P3 | ecosystem: Host-associated > Arthropoda: Insects > Digestive system > Gut ... | reverse complement strand
TGTCGTCCGTTCCGCAGGCCGCCATCATGGCGACAAGCATAAGGGCCATTACGAGCATCGCCATGATTCTGGGAGATTTCTTCACCCTTTTCACAAATAATTCCTCCTCGCATATAATTTTTTGGTGCTTCCAATATAATATTATCATATAATTTCAAGATGAAAATACAGAAGATAAGCAAGTGTTATTAAAAAATCAACATGGAATATATTAAAATATTAGCCCGTTTGAGGCTAAAAATTTGATTGCCTTCTTGGTGAAAATTACACGGCTATACTGAGCGCTACCTTGGTGTCACAGATAGTATTGTCGAAGAGGATGTGATATACTCCCGTTTATCCATCGATCATAGCGTTATTTTTGTGAATCATCGGATTTGAGTCGTTGACAAGCACTCGCTATTCTGTTATTATGTATATAACAATATTATCATCCAAGGATGTGCTTTTATGAACTATATTATCCTGCATGTCCCCCCCTACCCATTTTTCATTTATTCCGGTGACGCACTATACAGGCCTGGAGATTTTCACCGAAAACGCTCCAGCATCGATTGTTTTGATTTATTGCTCGTAGAGTATGGCAGTCTGTTCTTGAAAGTGGAAGATGTCTCTTTTCATGTAAAGGCAAATAATACCCTGATCGTCCCCCCCGGTATGCTGCATGAGTCCTATAAGGTCTGCGATGAAAAAACATGCTTCCACTGGTTACACTTTAATGCCGCCTCTTTTCAAATTTCCGACACATTCAATAGTGATTTAAAAACACAGCATAAGTTAACCAACAGGAAAAATGATTCTGAGATGTTGGTTTTACCGGTATTTCAATCGTTGACCGACGCGGCTGCCACCAGTGCAATCCAAATCATGACCAGGCTTGAATCGTTGAGAATCAATCGGTATTTGCAAAGCTCGATGATTTCAAAAGGAGAAGCTGATTATACACCATTACAACAACAGAAGCAGTTTTTAGATCTGTTGTCCTACATAAATCTTACCGAAGCCCCCTCACGCAACCAAGAAATCGCCCCTGCACTCATGCAGTACCTGCAAGCGAATTATGCGACGGACATCAGTTTGCAGGACATGGCTAAAATCGCTAATTGCCACCCTACCCATGTCATTCGATGCTTCAAGAGAGGATATGGCATTACCCCCGCAAAGGCGCTCATGCATATCAGGCTGCAGCAGGCGAAATATCTTTTAAAATCGACGTGCTTGTCCTGTGAAAACATTGCGTATGGAGTCGGATTCTCCTCTGCGTCTTATTTTAGTAAACTGTTTAAGGGATGCTATGAGATTTCACCGAATGATTATCGCAGGAGGCAGTAGATGTGCGGTAAGTATCGCAAACAAACTATACCATAATATACAGGCTCCTGCTATTTTTTTATCTCCAGCGGCGCTATCTCCTTGACGCCGCTCTCGCTCCCGCGTAGGCGCAGGATGGCGCCGTTTTTGAACTCCTTGGGGCTGACGCCGGTAATTTTCTTGAAAACAAGGGAAAAGTACGCGGAGTCCTTGAACCCGACCGCTTCGGCCACTTCGTAGGCGAGCTTGTCGGTGAACATCAGCAGTTCCTTCGCCTTTTCAATGCGCGTGCGGTTGATGAAATCCGTGACGACCTCGCCGGTCTCCTTCTTGAACGTGCGGCTCAAGTGGGAAGGGGCCACCATGATGTGGGCGGCTATCGTCTCCAGCGACAGGTTCGTGCTGCTGTAATGCTCCTGTATATAGCGGAGCGCTTTCTCAATAAGCGGACTGACATGGTATTCCTGGTTCATGAGCATGTTCAGGCTCTCGAACAGCGACGACGCGCTTTGCCGGCCCGCGTCGTAATCGTGGTCCCGGAGATATTTTTCGATGTCATACAGCTTCCCGATGTAAGGCGCCATGGCGCCTTTTCCCGTATGCACGCAGTCCGTTTCCTCGTCGAGCCTGGCCGTCAGCTTTTTGATGGATTCCAGCAGCTTATTCTTGGAGACGGGCTTGAGCACATAATCGAAGACACCGCAGCCCAGCGCGGAGCGCGCGTATTCGAAATCCGCGAATCCGGTCAGGACGATCACCTTCACCTTAGGGCAGTTCTCAGAAACAAAACGCGCCACGTCAATGCCGCTCTTTCGCGGCATTTTTATATCGGTAATGACGATATCCGGCGGGTTGTTTTTGATGTGTTCGATAGCCTCGTGGCCGTCCTTCGCCACGCCGGCCACTTCGCAGCCGACGGTATCCCAGGGGATGAATTTAGACAGCCCTTCCAGAATGGTGTTCTCGTCATCGGCAATCAGCAGCTTGTACATGTCTATTGGCCCTTTCCGGGGAGCCAAAATGAGACGACAGTCTTTTGGTTCCCCTTGTTGATGGAAAGACTGTTTTCCGGCCCGCCGATCCAAATCAGCCGCTGATTCAGGTTTTTCAGCGCGATGTGGGAATGCGCGCCGGGTTTCGGCGCGCTCGGCGCGCTCGGCGCGTTCGGCGCGTTCGGCGCGCTCGGCACGTTCGGCGCGTTTTGCGCGTTCGGCGCGTTTTGCGCGTTCGGCACGTTCGGCGCGTCGATATCGAAGTCATCGGGGAAACCGGCGCCGTTATCCTCGACCCAAACACGGATCCCGTTTCCGTCCGGCCTCACGCGAACCGTGAGCAGCCAGTCGCGCCCGTCGTCCGGCAACGGTTCAAACCCATGCAATATCGCGTTCTCGACGAGCGGCTGGATGCAGAACCGCGCTACCTTCGTGGCCTCGTGTACGCCGCCGCAGTCGATCTCTACCGCGAACTTCCCGTCGAATCGCTTTTGCTGCAAGAAGATGTAAAACCGCACGTAGTCCAATTCCTCTTTCAGCGTGATAAACGCCTTGTCTTTGGACAGCACATTCGCCTGCAGCATCTCGCATAGGGAAAGGACCATGTCATAGACTTCGCTGTTGCCGCCCATTTCCGCTTTCCACGCGATGGTGTTCATCACATTGAAGAGGAAATGCGGATCGATCTGCGCCTGTAACGCTTTGATTTCCGCGTTTTTCAGCAAGATGCCCTGTTCATTCAGGTCGTTGTAGTACTTCTCCAGCTGTTCGAGCATCCCATTGAACGCCTCCACAAACTCGTCTAGTTCCTTGAAGAGACCCTTGGGGCGTTTGGGGCGTTCGGGGCGTTTGGCGTCGGCCCGGTATTGGGAAACATCCCGGACATAGCCGATCATCCGTTTGATCGGGCTGGTCACCACCACAATGAGCAATGCCGTGAAGAGCATCGCGGCCAGGGCGATAACGGAGTACTCCGCGAAAAACGAGTTCTGCGCGTCCCGTAAATCGCGCAGCAAGTACTCTTTCGGCGCGGCCACGACGGCGGTCAGATCCGCCGAGGCGATCCTGAATGACGCGATATAGTATTCCATGCCCAGCGAGTCGATTTCCTGTAATCCGTAACCATTTTCGGCGGGGGCCAGGAGGGTTCCCACCCGCTCCCTGTTGCCCGAATCCACCCCGATAGGAAGCAGCAAATCGTTGCTTTTCAGTATGATAAGCCAGTTTTCGTTTGTTCCGATGGTAAAAGACCGTATCCACTCGCGCCTGTTCACGTCGACGACCATGGCGGCGATTTTCCGGCCCGTATTCATGCTGAAGATGTTCCTGGAAAAATAAATGCTCTGCTCCAACCCGGCGCGCGTCCGGATCTGCAGGGAGGGGGCCGTCTGATCGAAGTCCTGCGCGATATCCCGCGCGAGGCGTATGCCCGCGTCGGGGGATTTATAGTTGGAAAAGCCGGCGCATGATTCTTCGTCATAAAAGATGTAAATGCCGTTGATCATGCCCTGGTTCCACAGATAATTGTTGACCAGCATGTAGCTCATCTGCCGTTCAATTTCGATCCTGCGTTCCCCCTCGGTATTGAGGAAGCGGTCACTGGCCGTGGGATCGAGGTTATCGCGGATCAGCGTGTTGGAGATGAGCTGCGTGTAAATCGAGTCGACCGAGGCGATGTGGTCGTACACATTATAATTGATCTGCTCCACCTGCCGGATGATGTCCTCTTTGTAGGCCCCGGTCAGGACGTCGGCGCTTTTCGTGTAGAACAGCGCGCCCGCCGTGATCATGGAGGCCGCCATCACGACCAGGAGCGACAGGACGATAAATATGTTCAACCGGCTCATATTTCTCAGTTTCCCGGAAAAAAGGGGCATGGTTCCCACCCGCGTTCAATTGTATTCCCACAGGATAATTATCGTACCATTGTGATTTCAAGTCAAACTGAATCGGGCAAATACACAAGCATTTTATAGAATGCGTCAAAATTCTCAATTCACATCGACGCGGATCTGTTTTATGATTATTATGGAAGAAACCTTTAGCATCCTCGCAAAATATAAATTTCACATAATTATAATTAAGGAGTGTAAAATCATGAAAAGCAAACTCACGAGAATCGCGTCCGCGTTCCTTGCCATTGCCCTGGCCATCTCACTGGCGGCCTGTACCGGGACCAACATGACGCCGCAGGACGAAGCGGACACAAATCAGCCCAGCGACGAAAAGATCACGCTCAACGTGATCAACTACCATGTCGGCACCGACTTCGGCGCCGAGTACTATAGCTATCTGTTCGAGAGCTTCAAGCAGACCGAAGCGGGCAAAAACGTGGAATTCAACTTTGAAGAGATTCCGACGACAGACGCCTTCAACCAGAAAATCAAGCTTCTGATCGCCAGCGGCGACCTTCCGGACATCGTGCTCAACGGCGGCAACAATATCACCGAGCTCGCCGCGCGTTCCGGCAAGGTGGCCGACCTTACGCCGTTCTTTAACGCTGACCCCGAGTGGAAAGCGCTGTTCGACGACCTCTCCCTGGCGTTTAACACCGTGGACGGAAAAATTTACGGCGTGCCCGTATCCAGGGAAATCTCCTACATCTACTACAACAAAGACCTGTTCGCGCAAGCCGGCGTGACGCCGCCCGAGACTTCCTTCGCCTCCTGGGACGACTTCTTCGCGGCATGCGATACGTTCAAAGCCGTCGGCATCACGCCGCTCGGCATGGACACCGCCGATTCCGGCTGGCTCACCAACCTGTGGTATTCCGCCCTGATCGCCACGCAGAGCAAGGCGGGCGAAGAGTGGATGAACACGCAGTACCCCGACGACTATGAGACCCCCGAGCTGATCTCCGCCACGAGGCAATTGCAGCGGATGCTGGCCGATTACACCACGGCCGACGCCGTAGGCGGCAAGTACGATCCGATGGCCACCCATTTCTTCAACGGCGAAGTGGCCATGTTCCCCAACGGCCCGTGGATGATCCCCGACTTTAAGAGCCCGGATAAAGCCCCCGCCGATTTCTATGACAAGGTTGGCATCATGCTCATGCCCAAAGACGGCATGGAAATGGTTCCGACGCCCGGCGACATGGTCGGCGCCACGGATCCCGCCAAAATCGAGGCGGCGGTAGCCTTCCTGAAATACGAGACGACCATCGAAAACCAGATCAAGGCGTTGGAGATGACCGGCCTGCAGCCCGTATCGGCCCAGGTGACCATCCCGGCTTCCCTGCGGGACGACGACCCGCTGATGGCCGAGGTCCTGGACATCGGCGCCCTGGCCAAAATCACATACGGACAGAACCAGGCGTACTGGTATCAGAATGTCATCGACGCATTCTCCACCTTCCTGCCGGAACTGGCCTACGGAAGCATCACCCCCGAGCAGTTCTGCGCCAAGCTGAACGAAGCCGCCCTCAAGAACCTCGAGGATTAATCCATAGCGCGTGGCCGGGGGCCGCGGAAGAATATCGGTTTCTTTCGCGGCCCCCGCGCAATTTCACCATCCTGACAGAAAATTGCATCCCCCTGCCAAATATGGCAAGTACGATAACTGTGTCAAATGTGACAAATGGAAGTGAACGATTATGGTCAAGAACAGAAGGCTTTGGATCACCTTATTCGTCCTGCCGTGCATGGTGTTGTTCGCCTTTATTTTCGCCGTGCCGATCGTCACCGTCGCGGTCACGGCGTTTACGAAATACACAGCCTTTACGCCGCCGAGCTTCACCGGGCTTACCAATTTCGAAACGATTTTCAGCGACGGGGATTTCCTGATTTCCATTCGCAACACCCTGTTCTGGGTGCTTCTGCAATCGACGTTCCATGTGGGGCTGGGCCTTGTCGTGGCCCTCACGCTCAACAGGAAGCCCAAAGGCTGGAAAGTATTGCGATCGGCCTATCTGATCCCGAATATCGTGCCGACGGCGGCGACCGGCGTCATGTTCACATTGCTGTTCAACCCGAGTTTCGGCGTTATCAAGGATATCTTCACGCGGCTCGGCATCGGCGATCCTGTCCCGAACCTGTTCGGCAATTCCAAATATGCGTTTTGGATCGTCACGGCGACGTGGATATTCTATTCCGCTTTTAACACGATCATTTTCCTGGCCGAGATGAGCGCCATTGATCGGCATATCTACGAAGCGGCTTCGATCGACGGCGCCACGCCCTGGCAGATGGACCGGTATATCACGCTACCGCTGATGCGAAACGTGATCGGCACATGCGTCGTACTGGCGTCGGTCGCGATGGTTTCCCAGTTCGACATCATTTACATGACCACCAAAGGCGGCCCCGGCACGACGACGCTGAACCTTCCCATATACCTCTACAAAGCCGCGACGCTGGAAAACAACTATGGGAAAGCCAATGCGGTCGGGGTGGTGCAAATCATCCTGGGCATATCCCTGGTCCTGTTGATCCAGCGGCTGTTCAGCGCACGCGGCCAAACAAAAAACGGAGAGGGGGAACTCCTGTGAAGGCGGGGATTTTGTTGAAACGCACGACCCTCTCCGGACTGAAGTACGCTTTCATGCTGGTCATCCTGTTTGTGTCGCTCGCGCCCATCGTCTGGGTTTTTACCAGTTCGTTCAAGTCTTACGCGGAGATCAACTCATCGGCGTTGTCGCTGCCCTCCTCGGTCAGCCTCGACAATTACGCCGCTGCGTTAAAATTCGCGCCGATACAAAAGTATTTTTTGAACAGCGTGATCATCGTGGGCATCAGCATTGCCGTGACCGTCATCTTCGTGGCCATGTGCGCTTACGCGGCCGCGCGGTTCAAGTTCCTCTTCAAACCGGTGATCGTGGTGCTGATCGCGGCCTCCCTGATGTTGCCGGCGCAGTCGATCTCCCAGCCGCTGTTTTCCATTTTCACGGCGCTGAAAATCTTCGACACCAAGCTCGGGCTGATTCTCGTGTACGCCGCGATGGGCATCCCAATGTCCTTCTTCGTGATGTACAGCTACTACAAGACCATCCCGCTGGCGCTTGAGGAATCGGCCTATATCGACGGCGCGGGATTTTTCCGAACCTTCTTCACGATCATACTGCCGCTGGCCAAGCCGGGGCTCGCGACCATCGCCATGCTTCAGTTCATCAACATTTGGAACGAGTTCTATTTCGCGCTCATGCTGACCAGCGGCGACACGGCCCGCACCGTGCCGATCGCGCTGAATTACTACATGAGCACGTTCGCCAACAACTACTCCGCGCTGTTCGCGGCGGTGATCATGACCATTGTCCCGACCATCATCTTTTTCGTCGCGATGCAGAAACAGGTGATCAGCGGCCTCACATCCGGGGCGGTCAAAGGGTAAGGGAGGTGTCCCCTATGGAGCGCAAACGACCCAACTATCCGATCGAGCCATGGAGCGTGACCGAGACGGCCTTTCGCGCGGCGGATAATTACCGGAACGAAACCGTCTTCGCGCTTTCCAACGGGTACATCGGCACGCGCGGCACATTCGAGGAAGGCTATGATTTCGAGGCGGATCAAGGGCTGGAGGGCAACTTCGTCAATGGGTTCTACGAGAGCGAGCCCATTCGGTACGGGGAGCGGAATTTCGGTTTCCCGGAACACAGCCAGACGCTACTGAACCTGCCGAACCTGAAAACCACACAGGTCTATGTGGACGGCGAGCGGTTCGATATGCGGGCAGGCCTCGTGGAGAACTACCGGCGCGCGCTCGACCTGCGGGCGGGGCTGGTCACGCGATCGCTGGATTGGACCTCGCCGGGCGGCCGCCGCGTCCGCTTCGAAACCGCCCGGTTTGTGTCGTTCGCGATGAAGCATGTTATGGCGCAGCGCATCCGGGTCACGCCTCTTGACGACTTTGCCGGCGAGATCCGGCTCGTGTCCGTGTTGGACGCGGACGTGGAAAACCACACCGGCGTGACCAATCCGCTGATCGACTACGGCCCGTTCGGCCGGACGCTCCACCCGGGGGAAATCGCCGCCGCGGACGGGATGCTTCTCTATACGGGCCATACGACGAACAGCGGTTTGCATATGGCCTGCGGGAGCCTGCACAAGCTTGCGGGCGTGGCAGGGGGCGCCATATATGCGACCGATGGGGCCGATGCGACTGGTGGAACTGGTGGGGCCGATGCGACTGGTGGAACTGGTGGGACCGATGGGACTGGTGGGACTGGTGGGATCGACGAGGTCGATGAGGCCTACGGGGTCGATGGGGTCTATGAGATCGGCGAACTGCGCTGTTCGGTCACCTACACCGCCCGCCGCGCGGTTACGCTGGATAAATTCATCGCATACTCGACCAGCCTTGACAAGCCGGCGGTTGACAACAAGCCGCAGGGCGGGATGCCGTGGGGCGGGATGCCGTGGGGCGAATGGGGCGGCGGGTCTATCCCCGAAATCCTCCGCGAGGCGGCGCGAGAGGGCTTTGACGCGCTGGCGCAACGGCAGCGCGCCTACACGCGCTCGTTCTGGGAGTGCGCCGACATCGAAATCACCGGCGACGACTGCATACAACAGGGGCTCCGGTTCAACCTGTTCCATATCATGCAGTCAGCGGGGCGCGACGGCCGCGCGGGCATGGGCGCGAAGGGGCTGTCGGGCGAGGGGTATGAAGGGCACTATTTCTGGGACACGGAGATCTATGTGCTGCCCGTGTTGATCCATACCTTCCCGGACGCGGCCAGAAGCCTGCTGGATTACCGCTATGCCACGCTGGACGCGGCGCGCGCACGGGCGCGGGTACTCGGCCATGGCCAAGGGGCGTTGTATCCGTGGCGCACGATCAACGGCGAGGAATGCTCGACCTATGTCCCGCTCGGGACGGCGCAATACCACATCAACGCCGATATCGCCTATGCGTTCGCGCAATACGTGGAGGCCACGGGCGACATGGCGTACTTGAAGGCAAAGGCCGCCGAGGTCTTGTGCGAGACCGCCCGCGTGTGGGCGGATGTCGGCTGTTTCTCCGAAGCGCGCGGCGGGCAATACTGCATTTGCTGTGTGACCGGGCCCGACGAGTACACCGCGTTCGTGGACAACAATGCCTACACGAACCTGATGGCCCGCGAGAACCTGCGGGACGCGGCGTCGGCGGTGCGGTGGCTCGCGGAAAACGATGGCGTCGCGCTGGACGCGCTGCGCGAAAAGATCGGCCTGCGCCCCGACGAACCGGGGCTTTGGCAAAATATCGCCGACAACATGTACCTGCCCCGCGACGAAGCCATGGGCGTCTATTGGCCGGACGACGGTTTCCCGCTGCGCCAGCCATGGGATGACGCACGGGTCCCGCCCGAGAAGCGGCATCTGCTCTACGAGAACTATCACCCGCTGTTTATCTGGCGGCAGCGGATGGCCAAGCAGGCCGATACCATCCTCGCGATGTTTTTGCACAGCGACCGCTTTGACCGCGATGAAATGGCGCGCAACTACGATTTTTACCAAGGGTTCACACTGCACCATTCCTCCCTGTCCACCTGTGTCTTCGGGATGGTGGCCAGCGCTATCGGGCGCGACGACGAGGCCTACCGGTATTTCAGCGCGTCGGCCCGGATGGACTTGGACGACCATCACAACAATGTGTACGCCGGCATCCACGCCGCCAACATGGCGGGTACCTGGCAGGCCGTCGTATTCGGTTTCGCGGGGCTCCGCACCAACGCGGGCAGGCTGGAACTGTGGCCGTCCCTCCCCGTTCGGTGGACCGGTTACCGCTTTCGCGCCGTCTACCGGGGGAGGCCGCTGGAGGTTTCGGTCCGGGCCGGCGTCTGTTCGGTAACGCTCCTGGACAGGGGCGGGGCGCCGCTCGACATCACGCTGTACGGCGAGGGGCACCGTTTGGAGGGGGGGCAAAGCATATGCGGAAATATCAGGTGATTTTCTTCGACTGGGACGGGACGGCGGTCATGTCGCGCAACGCGCCGGCGGACGCGGCGGCCGAAGCCATGGCGCCTCTCCTCGCGGCCGGCGTGCGACTGGCCGTCATCAGCGGCACCAGCCTGAATCGGATCGAAGGCGGCAGGCTGGCCGGGCGGTTCGCGCCGGAACACCGGGCCAATCTGCTCTTTGGCCTTGACCGCGGCGCCAACAACTACGGATTCGACAAACATGGGGAACGCATCGCCATTCCGGGCGTCACGGCGGGGCGGGACGAAATCCTCGCTCTGCACCGGGTGTGTTTCGATTTCCACATGAAACTGCTGCGGGACTACGGCTACAATACCGACATCGTGTTCTGCCGCGACAACTATTGCAAGATAGACATCGGGTCGGATATCTCCCGGGGGGACAACCTCTTTTTTACCGGCGGCGAACTGGAGCGGGTCAACGCGGACCTGGCCTCCCACGGGTATGCCGGAGGGGTGCGCGGCCTGACAGAAATGGCCGAATCGATGGGCCGCGAACGGGGCTTATCCCTGAAAGCCACGACCGACGCGAAGTACATCGAACTGGGGTTCGGCACCAAGTCGGACAATGTGGATGCCATCCTGGCCCATCTGGAACCAACCGTCGGCGCACGCCCGGGCTACTGCTGTTTCTGGGGCGATGAGTTTATCAAGATGGACGAGGGCGTCTACGGCAGCGATTCGTTCATGATCACAGACAAAACAAGGGGCTTTGACTTCTTTGATGTGTCCGATGTGGACGGCGAGCGGCCGGAACAGGTGCGGCGGCTGGGCGGTGGCGTGGAGCGTTTCCTGTCGTTTTTGCGCGAACAGGGTGGGGCGTGAATCATGGGAATCAGGGGAATCAGGGGAATCAGGGAAACCATGGGAACCATGGGGAAGAAGAAAAGGATGATCCTGCCGGCGCTGGGGCTTCTTTTGATCGCGGGGGCTGCCGCCGGATTGCTCCTGGCGCGCCCGTGGGCCTGGGTCAACCTGAACGGCGGCGGCCGGATGGAGCGGAGGACCTACGAGTTGCTGCAAAAACGTGGCCAGGCGGACGAAGCGGTGATGGAGGCGGACGCGCGCTGCCGCGTGTTGTTTGCCCTGGGCTATGACGAGGGGCTGATTGATTTCCGCGACATGGCGGGGTTTTGGAAGTCCCTGGAGGCGGAGAACGCCCGGCGGCGCGACGACATCGAAAATGGCCGGACGGTTTTTGGGCCGGCACAGTACGCCGCTTCCGACTATTTGGATTACACGGTGAGCAACCTCATGCTCCAACTGCCCGGACGGCTGGGGGAAAACGGGCGCCTGCGCTTGGCGGAGGAAGACCTGCGGCGTTATTACGAGGAACACAAGGAAGAAAAGTATCGTTACACCGCCCGGGTGGAACTGGAAATCTTAACGCTTGATCCCGAACGCGGGGATCTACGGGTGGCCCAGGCCGCGATCCAACAGGATCTGCGGGACGGCGTTGACTTTAGGGACATTATGATCCGCTATGACCCGGAGCGCGAGCCAACGAAGACGCTCATCAAAGAGAATACCAAGATGCACGCGGCCTTTGCCGATCTGTACGCGCTTGCCGCCGTCTCGGAACCGGGTGTCGTCAGCGGACCGTTTACACTCAGCGGCGGAGTTGTCTTTTTCCGGCTACTCAGCTATGAGCCGGAGAGGATCGCCCCGTTCGCGGAGGCACTGTATTACATAAGGGGAGATGCACAGGAAGAAAACTTTGCACAGTTCCTGCAGCGCGAAACTTGGAAACTCATCGGGCGGGGAATGCCCACACAGTAATTGTAAAGAGGTATGATGAATGGAAACAACGAAGAAGAGAAAGATCCTGTCGCTCACATTGGCCGCCGCCCTGTTTTTCTCGCTTGTATTGCCGGGGGCCGCCAACCCGCAAGCCAGCGCGGCGGCAACCGGCACGACCTACTATGTCAGTTTCATCGGCGGCGATGACGCAAACGACGGCACATCGGAGGCAAGCGCGTGGAAGACCTTGGACAAGGTCAACGGCAAAACCTTCCTGCCCGGCGACACCATCCTGTTCGACAACCAGTCGGTATGGACGGGACAGCTCGCGCCCCTAGGCAGCGGCACCGCCGCCGCGCCCATTGTCATTGGGAAATACGGCGCCGGCGACCGCAAACCGCTGATCCAGTGCCAGGACATGTCGTGGAATGCGGGCTTCAACTACAATGAATTCGGCCGGCCGATCAACCGGCAGTACAACGCGGCGGTGCAGTTTTACAACCAGCAATATTGGGAAATCACCAACCTGGAAGTGACCAATTTCAGCGCGACCTTGCGCTCATTTACCACGTATAACGCCAGTGGCGCGACAACGACCCGGAACAACCAAATCACCCCCAAGTACGGGATCATCATCATCGGCCATGACGTGGGCGTCCTGCGCCATATGTACGTCAGGGACTGCTTCGTACACGGCGTCAACGGGGAATACAGCTCCGCGGCCGGCATCGGGCGCGGCGGCATCAACTACATCATCCGAGGCACGGCAGTGCCCACAAGCTGGGACGATATCATCGTCGAGAACAACCGCGTCGGCGACATCGGCGACTGGGACGCCGGCCTGAAGGTGTCCCGGGAACAGCCGAGCATCGGGCATTACGGCGTCTCGTTCCACGGCTCGTATGTCGGGGGCAGCGGCCTTTTCCCGCAGGAGAGCGGCATAAACGAGAGGCTGGCGGGCGGCGCTTACAGCACCAACATCATCGTCCGCAACAACTATTTCCAGGACGTGGGCAACGCCGCAGCCTATTTCGGCGCCGTAGACAACGGCATCCTCGAGCGAAACATATCCGACCACTGCAACAGCGGCCTGAACGGCAACGTGCCCTTTTGGTGGCATGATACAAAGCATATTATCGCGCAGTACAACGAGGTGTTCGACTCGGGCGCGAGCACAACCAAAGAGGACAGCCAGGCGTTCGATCCCGACATTGGCGCCAGATTCAACCTCCTCCAATACAACTACACGCATGACAACCCGTCCGGCGCCTACTTTGAGTGCGACGCCGGCAGCCTCTTCGAGACGCATATCCGCTATAACCTGAGCGTGAATGACGGCAACGGCAACAATAACCACGGCAACGGCGCGGTGGTCACGTACCAAAGCAGTGCCAACGCCAATTCGCGCATGTATATCTACAACAACGACTTTTTGATCGGCGCGGGCAAAACCAGCCTGATCGGGAACCACTGGGGAGGCCAAAACGCGCATAAGCCCCACTGGCTTGTCAACAACTTCATCTATGACAATGGCGCGGGCAACGGCACCAGCAGCAATTCCCAAAAGTCCGGCGCGGCGGGCATTGCCTATGAGTCGAGGTTTTTCAACAGCACGAATTTCGACGCCAACTATTACGGCGGGACGCGGGCGGCCACGATCAACCCGGGCGTCGCGAAAGACGCCAACGCCGTGACCGGCGGGGACGTAAAGATCGGCAACCTGAGCGCAAACATGAACCGTGCTTTGGGAAGCAATACCGGCTGGCGTATCATTGACGACTACAAGCGCGCCGGGGGCGGCGTTTTGGAAAACGCCGGCACGAACCTCCCCTACAACGGCGGGCTGGATCTGTACGGCAACTACGTTTCGCCCTTCGGCAAGCCCAGCATCGGGTCACATGAGACCAAGGCCGGTTCAACCGTACCCAACGGCTACCGGGTGCTGGATTTTGACGGCGCCGATCAAAATCTCTTCAACCAGGTCGTTGACGGGGTGAAATTCACCACGAGCGGCTGGCAGATCAAGGGCAATGAGCTTGCCATGAATAAAACCGGCTCGGACGTGCGGTCGTGCAAGATCCTGATCCCGGCGGGCAATACGGTCTTCGGCTTCACCGCCCGCGCCAAATGGGCGGGCAAGGTAGTGGCCACGTTTGACGGCAAAACCAAAGAATTCTACCTGTCCGATACCAAAAACTCCTTTGTGACCGGCTGGAGTTCCCCGGTCAACGCGGATACCACCTTGACGCTGGATTTCCAGTCCCCATACGGCGTGGAAAACATCCGCCTGGACAACCTGATCCTCTCGGGCCAGGCGACGGCCCCCGAGACGCCCAAAAAACCCAATGTCGCGCTGGGCAAGCTGGCCGCGCAAAGCGACGGCGGCCCTGACGCCACCTTGGCCAACGACGGGCGCGGCCCTGTCACCGGCACGAGCGGCAGCAGCCTTCCCTGGTGGTGGCGGGTAGACCTGGGCGTGGTGCATGAAATTGACGAGATCCAGTTGGAATGGCCCGGCGGGGACAACGCGAACCTCGCCAAAGATTGGAAATACAAGATAGAGTATTCCAGGAACGGGCTGGATTGGGGCATTTTGACGGACTACACCGCCGAGAACCCCTTTGCCGATCCGGCGACGGCCCATATACAGAACATAGACGCGGGCGGTATCCGCGCCCGTTACTTCAGGGTGACGGTGACCGGCGCGCCCACCGGCGTCGGCGGCAACTCCGTCACGTTGGGTGAGTTCCGCGCCTTCGGCAAATCTGCCGGCGCCGTTTTGGGCGAAAATATCGCCAAAGGCAAGACCGTCTGGCAGAACCGAGGCGGTAACGCCACGAACGGCAACGACGACAACCCGAGCACATCCACGGCCAGCGACAACGCTTACACCGCCGCGAACCCATGGATCTGGGCCGTGCAACTGGACGCGGCGCAGGGCAAGAATATCGGCCGGGTCGAGGTCGTCTGGCCGGACCTGCAGGGCGGCGCAAACAGCGGCGCGTATAACGGCCGCGCCCTGCCAAAGGATTGGAAATACAAGATCCAGTACACCTCGTCGGGTTCCCTGAACGACGCCTACAACAGCCCCAACTGGATCGACTTGGTGGATTACAGCCTGCGCAGCCCGTATACCGACTATGACATGTCCACGGCCGACTGGGATGCGGGAAACGACCCGACGAAGACACAACCCTATGACGTGGCCGTCAACGCGAAGGCGTTGCGCATACTCGTCTTCGGCGCGCCGTCTGGTCTCGCCGCCGCCAACGCGCCGGCCGCCCTCGCGGAGTTCCGCGCTTACGAGGCGACGTCGGCCAGCAACACGGATGTGGCACGCGAAACCTACAAGGCCGGGAAAGCGACCGTGACAAACTACGGCGGCAACGCGGCGGCGTCAAACGCGGTTATGTTCGACGGGATGCGTACGGCTTTCGACAACAACACCGGCGCCGGCAATACAGGCGGGATCACCAATGCCGGGAGCATCACCGGCGCGAGATACGCATGGCAGATCGATTTCGGGTCGGTCTATGATATCAGCGGCGTGGCCACCTGCTGGAACCCCGAAAAGGATAACACCAACCAGACGGCCCCCCTGGACTGGAAATACCAGATCCTGTCGTCCGCGGACGGCTCCAATTGGACCATCGTGGTGGATTACCGCAACACCTCGCCTTACTCCAGCAAGTCCAGGGCCGATTCGGTGTATCAGGAGGTCTCCGGGCTCAACATCAAGGCCAGGTATATGAAGGTCGCCGTGTTCAGCCCGCCGACGGCGTTCTCGGGTTTCTGGTATACGCTCTGGCAGTTCCGCGCGTTCGGCTCGGTGTCGGATGAGATATTGCCGGTACCCGACGTGGCACAGGACAAATACGCGTACCAGAACATGAGCCTAAACGGAAGGCCGGAGGCGCCCGACGACCCGATCTTCGCGGGCAAACAGTTGAATGTGGCGACTGCGGGCCTGACGGGCCGCGCCTCCTACGCCACCGACAACAAAGCGGATACATACGCGGGCAACACCAATTTGGACACGGCGCACCCCGAGTACTGGCTGGCGGTGGATCTGGACGCGAAGTATTCGGCTTCCGGGTTCGAGGTCGTGTGGGACGGCACGGGCAGGGACTGGAAATACGTGATCGAATCCTCCGCCGACGGCAAGACTTGGACTCCCGTCCCCGGCGCGGACTTCAGGGCATCCGCGCATCCGCAGTCGGCGAGCGCAATCCAAAAAACCACCCTCGCCGGCAGCGCCATCGGTCAGTTTTACCGCGTGAGGGTCACGGGCAAGCATACGGCGGGAGATATCCCTGTGCGGCTGGCGGAGTTTAGGGTGTTCGGGCTGAAGCATTCCGCGCCCAAAACAAATATCGCGCTGAACAAAACCGCCACGGGTACCATTGCCAATCCCGGCCAGGCCGTCGACGGCAAACGTTCCACGTTCGCGGGCGCCACGGAAGCCGGAAAGCCGTGGGGCCTCCACGGCGAGGGAAAGACGACGGCGGATCTCACGGTGGACTTGGGCGCAATCTATGACGTGGACGGGATGCGGCTGGAATTTGAGGACATGCAGCTGGTCCCCAACTACAATTTCTCGACACACGCGGATTTCGTGGCCTCCGCCGGCGTGAACACGACCGGATACGCAAGCCGGGCGAACACCGCCAAAAACCACGCGGAAGCCATGAAGTACATCGTTGCGTACTCCGTAAACGGTTACAGTTGGGACACGCTGTGGGATTACAGTAGCGGAAACCCCTGCGTACCCGTTGAGATTCGAAAAGAAATCACCGACGGCGGGCTCGCGGACAAGTATGACAACAACGCCTCGGTGCGCCAGGGCTGGAATTACGCGCCCTGGGCATACGAGACGAACAAGGCCGCCAAGGTGGAAGCCCGGTACATCCGCGTAACGCTGACGGGCGTTCCGGCGGAACGGCGGATGGCGCAATACGTGATCGCCGAGCTGGAAGTGTTCGGAGCCTTCAACCGTTACTCGCCCCATGACGGGCAGGGCGTTGACGCGGAAAACATCGCTTACGGCAAGCCCGTGCTGCCCATCGGCGGGAACACCGCGAGCATGCGCCAACCGGAGGTCGTGACCGACGGCAAAATCAACACCTCCTGGACGGCCAACGGCGACGCGCTGCGGATCGACCTCGGCCTGCTCTACGACATCGGCAGTGTGACCGTCACGTTCGCCGGGAACACCCCAGCGGCGGGCCAGGTGACAGTGAAAGTTTCGGAAGACGGCATCGAGGGCGCAAACAACCCGCGCTGGGAAACATTCGGAGCCGAAAGCGTTGCCGCGGGCGCGGTTAGGATTGCCGGCGCGGCTACCACGCAGGGCCGCTACCTGCTGGTCAGCGTACCCAAAGGCGCTGTCGTCCTGAAGGTCGAGGCCGCAGGCGAGGAATGCGCTGCGGCGCCAAGGCGTATCATGATAATGGGCGCCCACCCCGACGACGAGGCGCTGATCGGCGCCGGCGCGATCAGGCGCGCCATCGAAAACGGGGACGATGTCTACATCCTGATGGGTACCTGCGGCGACTACAACGGCCGAGGGGACAGCGGCAGCGGCGGCCAGGCCCGTATGCGGGAGACCATCGCCGCCATGACGCTTCTGGGCGTCCCGTGGAATCACATCTTCTTCCTCAACTTCCCGGATATAGGCGGGCTGGACGAGTTCGGCATGACCGGGACCGGCAACTACTTCCTGGGCAGCTCGCTTTACCAGCTGTTCATGAACGAGCAGACCCCCGACGCGGTCATACAGGGGCGGCGCGCGGGCGAGACGCAGACCTATAACGGGTCGGTCCCCGGGGCGGTATCCTACTTTGATCGCTTCCTGGGCGGACAGGTCAGTTACACCCGCCGCAACTTCCTGCGGGGCTTGCAGGATGCCCTTGCCCGCATCCAGCCGGACGACATTTACACCACCTCGCGCTATGACCTGCACGGCGACCACGCCGCGATGGGCCTGTTTGCCACCGAAGCGCTGGTGAATATCAAGAAAGAGAATCCGGCTTACAACCCCACGCTGCACGAGACCTTTGTCCATTCCTGCGCCTCCGACCAAAAGAACAACGGCAACGGCTGGCCGGTCATGACCGATACCTTGGAACCCTTCGCATGCCCGCAGGGGCTGGAGGAGCGTACCATCCTCGACTGGAACCGCCGCGAGAGCGTCACGGTACCCGAACTCATGAGGGTATTGCCCTACAGCGGCAACATGAAGGATCAGGCGTTGCGCAAATATACGTCGCAATATTCAACCTGGCTCGGTTCTTTCGCCAAATATGACGAGTTCTTCTGGGCCCGGGATTTTGAGAACCTGGCGTTTTATGCCGGCGTGACCGCCTCAAGCCAAAAGTCGGCCGTGCGCGGCGCGGCCAAGGCCGTTGACGGCATCCGCGACGGCGAGTCCACCTCCCTGAAGGACAACACGCCCAACAGCACCTCAACCTATATCCGGTCGGATCACCCAAACCGCTACCCCACCGCCGAATGGGTCAGCAACGGCGACGGAGACAAGGCGTGGCTGGCGTTGGCGTGGAACGAGAACCTCGCCGCCATCGATGCCGTGACCCTATACGACAGGCCCACAAACGGTGTCAGGATCACCGGCGGCAAGCTGGTATTCGACGACGGTACCGTAATCCCCGTTCCCGCGCTGCCGAGCGACGGGAGGCCGCTGACAATCGCCATCTCGCCGGCCAAGGAAACCATGTCGTTGCGCTTTGAAGTGACCGCGCACACCGGTTCCGCCGATGTCGGGCTGGCGGAGATCGAAGTGACCGGCACCCTGAAACCCAAAGTCATCCTCCCGCCCGATCCGCCCGAACCTCCCGAACCGCCCTTCGTCCCGGTGTTCGACATCACCGGCGCACCGTCGGAAATGACGACCGACGCATCGCTGACCCTCACGGGGACAGTCACGCCGGGCGACGCGAACAACCAAACCATTGTCTGGAGCGTCAAGGATGCCGGCACGACCGGGGCGGCGATTGGCGGCGGCAATATCCTGTCCGCGTCGGCGGCAGGCACGGTTACCGTCACGGCAACCGTCACCGGCGGTTTGGGCGTGGGTAAAGACTATACGCGCGACTTCACGATTGTCGTCAAAGCGCCCGTTATCAAGCCGAGCGGCACGATCAAGCTGACCGTCCCCGACGCGCTGTCCCTGAAGAAGGGGAATCAGGTGGTCGTCGGCGTCACCACCGACGCGGATCCGTCGCGCATTACGGTGGAAGGGTACAACAGTTCCATCATCCAGGTCACGCTGAGCGGATCGAATCTGCTGATTACCGTCAAGGGGCTCAAGGCCGGCGCCACGACGCTGACCATCAAGGCCCCCGGCGTGAGCAAGACCATCGCCGTTACGGTTACGCCGTAGGAATCGGAATCACTAAGGCCAAATAGAATCACAAAAAATCATAAAAATCATAAAAAACAAAAGAAGAAAGAAGGATTCTCCATGTCGCAAAAACAGATTAACAGACAGCGCCGCCTCAGCGCGCTGACCATCCTGCTCATGCTGGCGCTCATCGCCGGCGTCTCCTACGCATGGTTCGTTTACCATCCCGGCACGGTTGACAAAGGCGAGCTCGAAGCCGGGAAACTCAAGGTGACCGTCGATTTCGGCAACGATTTTGACACCACCCAGCTGGCCGACATCGGCGGGAAGTGGCAGCCGGGCGACATCGTATCCGGCTCCGGCTCACACAATCTCCCTGACATTACCGGAGGCCCCGGGGACACTCGTGGGCTCAGCGAACCGGAATACCGCGCGTCCGGCGACCCGGTTTACCTGCAGTGGCTGGCCGCCTACGACGCATACAAAACCGGCGATATCGACGATGCGTTGGCCGTTCTGCTCGGCGCAGATTGCTCGTCTGAAATCTGGTATGCTTCTTTCTGCCTTGAAGTCGAGCCATACCTTGACGGATGGGATTTCGGAATCATCAAAAACGAGGGCAACCTCACAGCCATCGTCAGGCTCAAGAATGCCAGCGGCCTGGAGGTCACCCGGTACTATGAGCTGGGCGCCGGCGGCAACCCTGTCCCCGCTGCCGCGCCCTATCCGGGCGTGCCCGGCGCGGTACGGTTTTGCTTCGAATTCCCGAAGACGGAGAAAAACTTCGATGCCTTCGATTCCGGCGACGCCGTCGTGTATCTCGATGAAGACGGCAATACGTACATCGTCCTGGAGCCGGCAACCGAAATCGATGTCGACCTGGTGGTGGACTTCAAGACCCACGCCGATTACGACACCAAATTCTGGCCCTGGACGTTGGAACACATCATCGACAACGGCGGCGGCATTGACTTTGTGGATTCCGACGCGCACCCCTCTGTCGACCCCGCCGAGAAAGCCGCGAACCGCGCACAGTACCTCGACCAAACGTATTGGGAATCCACCGTGGCCGTCAACTTCGACACCGTGGCTACCCAGGCCAACTATGAGGGAGCCATTCGCAGCGGCTTCGGCTTCTCTGCCGACAAGGCTCTCTGGGGCTATGATGGCGCCTTTAGCGCCGCTTGGCTGCAATGGCTTGACGTCGAAGACATGTGGTGATAATCTGATCTGATAAACGCGGGCAGGGGGCAACCAGGCTGGGCGCCCCCGCCCAGACAGGGGCCAGACTCCCCGGTTTGACCCCTGTCTGGGCGGAATATCCGCATGAATGCATGAATGAAACCGAAAGAAGGGCACCTAGATGCGAAAACATTGGCATCATACGATTCTCGGCCGATTGATAACATCCTCGATAACGACCGCGATAACAGCTACGATAACGGTTACGCTCCTGTGCGGGCTGACCGCTTGCCAGGGCCAGCAAGACGACCCGCTGACGGCGACGGCCGCACCAGGGGAAACAGTCGCGGAAACCATCCGTTGGCCCGAACCGGACGATTTCCACAGGGCTGACGATGCCGGCGACCCGCTGACGGCTGTCTTTGAGGCGGACGACGACCCCTATATGGGTTTCTCGGTCACAGCGGTATCGGCTAACGCCGCCCAGATGGATGCCTTTGGGCAGGGTTGGAGCGATGAAACCGAGGCGTTTCTGTCCGAAATGTTGCCGGGCAGCATCACCGGGCACGAAACGGTTGACCTGCCCGGGCTGAATCGGCAAGGCATTCAGCTGGAGCTTGATTTGGGGGTGCAGGATGACCCAGACCCCCTCATCATGCGGGCGTTGTTTTTCACGGCGGACGGTCAGCTGATACAAGTGCTGGCATTCAACAAGACGAGCGGCTATCATAACCTGCAAGCCGCTTGGGATCAATTCATAGGGCGGATCCGGGCGGAATGACGCCGGGGCTGGACTACTTTAGGAAGAAGGGAATGCACATGAAACGGATCTTTGCGGTACTGTGTGCTCAACTGTGTACCCTGCTGTGTGCCCTGCTGTGTGCCCTACCGATATTGGGCGGCTCGTCGGCTCTCGCCGCCCCGGTTCCGCCGACGCCGCCGACATCCGGACACCCGATATTGGTGATCGGCCCTGGCTTTAGCCTGGACGCGAAGGGCCAGATGCTCACGCAGGGCAACGCCATAGACATCGGCCTGCGAGCCGTGCCGGGCAGCAATCCCCAGCGGTACGAGTTCTTCGACAAGGCGACGGGCAGAGTTGACATCTATGACTTCACTGTCCGTTACATGCAACCGGGCGACAGGTTTATCCTCACCTTCCGGTACAAGCTGGAGCCGGTCGCCGGCCTGGATCTGAGCGTCCCGACGGCGGTTTGGCTGCTGTGCCGCCAGATCGAGGACAGGAACAACCCCTCCTCCCCCATCTACATCCCCCTCAACGCCGGGGAACGGGACGGGGATACGCCGGGCCCCCGTGACGACAGGGGGCAGACCTACACCTTGGGCAACTACCCGCCCAACCTGGCCGACAAGTTCCAGTTTCGTACGTACAGCCGCGTTTTCCGCGCGGGGCAGGCTGGGACCGAGGCCGACGCCATTCGTACGACGTCAGGCCGGGTGCCGGGCTCGATCCTGGATGACGCTTCCGACGCGGCGTTGCTGTCCGCGCTGAGCGCGGCCACGCCGCAAACGGCCGATTGGCTGTCCGTGTGGAATGATCGGGCTCTGTCCATGGTGAGCCTGTCCGAGGGCGATGTCGTTTACCTGTATTACTACGGACGTTGGGACGGGGACGGCTATGTCTCGCCAGGCACTAAAGGCGCAAAAGATACCGGCGCCGGTTTCATGCGGGACGACAACGACTATATGGCCGCCCGGATCCGCCTGGAGTGGCAGATGGGCATCGGCGCGGAGGAATTGGTTGTGACGCCGCCCGCACCGCCGGCCGCGCCCACGCCGCCGACGGATGTGCCGCCAACGATACCCACGTCGGCCACACCGCCGTCGGCTTCCCCCACGCCGACCACACCATCGATACCACCGCCAGCCTCACCGTCGGCACCCACGTCAGCCGAACCGCCGCCGGATGTGATTGTCACACCGTCGAAACCACCGCTGGCACCGCCGACGCCAGGCGGGGGAGGCGAAATCGCGAGCCCGACAGGATCGCCCGGCGATAGACCCAAGACCGGCGATGACTACAACCTGACCATATGGATTGCCTTGATTATTATCTCAGCAACAGTGTTATATGTACTGTTAATATGCGGGAAACGGCGCCGAGGATCAAAAGAGGACTAATAAGCCAAAACGCGGCGGGTAGGTTTTTTAACCTACCCGCCGCGCTGTATTAGAAAATCGTAAATCAGCTTTCATTTATCACCACAAAACATTTATCCATGAAAGCTCTTGAAATGCGGGGTCATTTGTTATCAGGGTCAAATTGTCGGTAGCCGCCTGTGCCGCTAACAATCTGTCAAAGGGGTCTCGGTGTGTCCACTCGAATTTGCCTGCGAAATGTGCGTGCTGTTTTCGCTGTGTTGCTTAATTCTTTACTCCCACGCACCAACCAAAGCAACGTGTGTGTATCAAGCAGATATTTTACAGTCCCCATGCTTGCAGGTCCTCCTCCGGCAACGGTTCAAAAAAGCTATCCGGCAATTCGGGACCGGGAAGAAACCCCATATTTAGCTTATAACCACGCCTATCTTCGCGCTTTGGTTCTTCCGCTACATCGCTATCCGCAGGGAGTATGATAATCTCTACCCTTCTATTGCGTAATGTCGGCGGGAGTTCAATAATACCGCTTAATCGAGCACTTCCCATTGTTTGACGAACATATTCCATCTTACAAATCCTCCCTGTAGTTTGATAAAATAAATTCCACCGTCCACCCGCCCCGAACATGGGCAGCATGGAAAAGATTACTACCCATAGTGTAACAGAAAACCCGCGCCATGTCCACAGCGCATTTCTTGCCATGTGCATTTCTCGCCATCACATTGTTTCCTCTATCTGATGCTGGTCAGATGATTGGGAATTTACGGGATAACACAAAGCATTGGTAACACTAGCTTTTCTGGGCGGGGTGTGGTACAATACCTGCATCACATCACAGTATCCGCGGCCTGGCGGGGCTACGCGGCGCCGATCCCGCGCTAGGAGAGAACGAAAACGTGACATGAGTCGTGATATGAGTAAAGTTGTGCTTCTGTCCATCAACGCAAAATACGTCCATTCCTCGTTAGCGGTTTGGCTGCTTTGCGGCGGCGTTGCAAAGTATGCCCGGCTGCCCCATGATGTGAAGATTGTCGAAGCCACGATCAACCAGCCCGACGACGAGATCGCCGGGCGGGTTGTGGTTCACAAGCCGGACGTGGTGGGCATCTCGACGTACATCTGGAACGCGGGCAAGCTGCCGTCACTGCTGATGCTGCTTCGGGAACGCCTGCCGAACGCTGTGTTCGTTTTGGGTGGCCCCGAGGCATCCCACAATGCGGCGCATTGGCTGAATCACGGCGCGGATTATGTGTTGCGCGGCGAGGGGGAGTGCCATTTCCCGGCGTTGCTTGACGCGCTCGATGATCATGATCAGGCGACGCTTGCCTCCATACCCGGCTTATGGGGGAAACAAGGCGGCCAAATCCATGTAGCCCCGGAAGATGATTCGATTATTGACGAGTGGGATGCGATTGACGAGTGGATCGATCCCTACTCCGACGCCTATTTTGACGCACTGAATCGTCGGATCGCTTACATCGAAACCTCGCGGGGCTGTCCCTTCCGATGCGCGTTCTGCCTGTCCGGCGGGAGCGGTGTGCGGTTTTTGCCGGTGGACGCGGCCAAAGAACAGCTGTACAGGCTGTCCCAGTCTGGCGTCCAAACGATCAAACTAGTGGACAGGACATTCAACTGCAACGCAGAGCGGGCCTATGCGCTGTTTGCGTACATCATCGGGCTGGACACGGCCTGCCGGTTCCACTTTGAGGTGGCGGCCGATCTGTTTGATGCGCGGACACTGTCACTGTTGGCCACCGCCCCGCCCGGCCGCATACAGCTGGAGGCGGGCCTGCAGAGTTTTCATGAACCCGCCCTGAAAGCGGTCTCCCGGCGAACCGATTTGGCAAAGGCGGAAAACAATATCAGGGCACTCCTCAGCCATAACAACATCCACGTCCATGTGGATCTGATCGCCGGCCTGCCCTTTGAGACACTGTCACATTTTCAAGACAGCTTCGACCGTGCGTATGCACTGGGCGCGCATACGCTGCAACTGGGCTTTTTAAAGTTGTTGCACGGCAGCGCGTTGCGGGCGGAGGCTGAGAAATTGGGCATCCGATACGCCGAGGATCCGCCGTATGGGATCATAGGCAGCCCATGGTTGAGCGAGGAGGACATCGAAACCCTCAAACAAACCGAGAACGCCTTGCGACACACCTACAACAAGGGCCGGTTTTTGTCCGCGTTGCACTATGCGCTGTCGGTTTCCGGGCTGCGGCCTTTCACGCTGTACCACGCCTTGGGAAAAGCCGCGCCCAACCACGGGACGCCGCTGGTGGATTACGCCCAACAGATCTATGCGTTTTGTATCAATTTGCCCGGTGTGCTTACAGACCCCTTGCGGGCGTGTATGATCATCGACTGGCTCGGCATGGTCAAGGGTGAAAACAGGCCGCCTTTCCTGAAAGTTGAGGACAGGCGGCTCAAACAGGTGGCGGCTGTAGCCGAGAAACAACTCGGGCGTAGGATCGCCCGTCACGAGGCCGCCATCCTGCCGTCCGGCAGGGGCGTATTCGTGGACAGCGGGCATTGTGACCCGGTGACGGGACTGTACCAAGTGCATCAAGTGTATTAAAGGAGGAAAAACGCATGGATCGGAAAATCGGACGAATCAGCGCCCTCGTCAACATTTGCGCGGTGGCAGGCTTCGCGGTGTGCCTGCCTTTCGGCTTTCTCTTTGGAGACTATCTGGCCAGCATGTTTATCGCTTTCAGCTTTGTCCCGCTCATGTGCGCGTACGCCGCCGCCGGGAAGCCGGAAGGCAAAGCGGTGGGCTTCGTCTCTGTTGCCTTTGCCGCCATGTACGCGGTTGTGATCCTGCTGGTCTATTTCGCGCAGGTCACGACCGTGAGGCTGGCGCCGTTGACCGAGCAGGCGGCCACCCTGCTTGACTACTCCGCTTTCGGATTGTTCTTCAACTACGATCTGCTCGGCTATTGCTTTATGGCGCTGTCCACTTTCTTCGCGGGACTGACCATCGACGCCAAAACCAAACCGGACAGGGTACTCAAGGGGTTGCTGATAATACACGGGATCTTCGCGGTCAGTTGTTTCCTCCTGCCGATACTTGGCGTGTTCAACGCAGATATGGAGGGTGCCTTTTGGATCGGCACTGGCATCATGTTGTTCTGGTGCCTGTATTTCATCCCCGTGGGCGTGCTGTCTTATCTCCATTTTCGCGGCGACGGGCAACACCGCAACTAAAACCAATTCGGCGTTGACAGCGCGAGGCGTGAAGCATGAGGCGTGAGGCGTGAGACGTGAAGCGCTATCGCGATAATCACTGACACTGATTCAACTCCGCAAAACGGATCAGTGACACGTTGCCCATTTGCGCCGCCCGTGACTGCAACTCCGCAGTAAAACCGGTTTTGGCAAACATATAATAATATTTACGGCCACTCCGCTTGCGGCCACACTTGAAGATATCACTTCGCTCCACCAAGATGTCCAGGACATCCGGCCCTGCGGCTTCATTTGTCCATTTGCATTCCGCGAAGATCATGTCCTCTTTATTGTCGGCGATAATGTCGATCTCGCACTCTTTCCGTTTTTGGGGGTTGTTTCCCCACCAGCGGCCCGCGTCGAGAAACGGAAACGGCGTCTTGCCCTCAATGTTCAGCCGCCAAAGGTATTGCATACAAATGTCCTCGAAGACCGCGCCCATGAAAGCCGGAATTTGCGGCAAAATGCGCTGATAGGCCAATTCCGCCTGGCCACGCTGAATCAGCGACATGGTATCCGGGATAAACCGGTACCAGAACCGGAACATGCTATCGCCCAATCTGTATACCGTCTTTTTGCTTGTCTCCTCCCGGAATGGGTATTCTTTCCTGACGATGCCGATCGCGATCAGTTTGGAGATATAGGTGGAGCAAAGGGCCGTTTCCAGCCCGACCTTGCCCGCGATTTCGGACAGCCGGGAAGCGCCGTTCGCGATAGCCTTAATAATCGCGTTGTATTGCGCCGGTTCACGGCATTCCTGCTTGATCAGATTCCCTGGCTCCTCAAAAAGATAGCCGGATGGTGAATTCGGCGATCAGGGCCGTCTTGCCAACCCGGCGGCGCCCATATAGAATCACGCACTGGAATTTGTCCGCATTGTACAACCGTGTGAGTTCGCTCAGTTCCCGCTGTCTGCCGATAAACATCTCACCACACCCCACTTGCTCTGTTACGATATAGTATATTATAATAGAGCAAGGCGGCCTTGTCAGCCTTGCTCTTATAGAAAGCAAACTTCATGCGGTTTCCCTGCACCAAATCCACCAACACCAAATCCACCAACACGTTGACAACTCATTTCATTTATAGTATAATCGATGTATCTTGTCAATGGAAATGAGGTTATTCTATGGCAAAGACAATTCAAGTCAGGGTGGACGATCACCTAAAGGATTCAGCGGATATGCTCTTCACGTCGTTGGGGCTGGATACATCCACAGCAATTCGCATGTTTTTGGTGGCAAGCATGGAAGCAGGCGGAATTCCTTTTGCTGTTCGGCGCGATGCAAATCGTGATATGGCTATCCAACAATCTGTTGAGTACCGCAAAGCGGGTGGGCGTTTTTACACGAAAGACGAGTTTTTAAGCCATATGCGAGAAGCCATAGCGGAGGGCGCAAAACATGCTGGACCGTAACTACTATGTCAAGATAAGCGATGAGGCTTATAAGAGAATGTATTTGCACTTTAAGTTCCTTGCGCGTGCTAGTGTTAACGCGGCAGATCGTCTTTATAACGCATTGGATGAAGCCCTTATTTTTCTTGAAGACAACCCAAAAAGTTGCCCTGTTTATAATCCAAAAACACCGATAGATGCTGAACTCCGTTTCAAAATGTTTTATGGCCGGTATCGGATAATTTTTGAAATCATTGGAGATATGGTTTATGGACATGACATTCAAGATTGTCGGCAAGATGTTGTCAACAATCTGATTTGACGTGAGGTTTACTGGAGCAATCTGGCTTGTCGCGCAGGCTAACCAGATTGCTCCGTTTGAAAGGTGTTTGAAATATCGTCCGTGTCATGGTCATGGCAAGTTTCCGGCAAAGACATGCCGCAGATGCTTCCTCGCGATTTCCACGAGCCGGTAAATGGTTTCTGGCGGCGTGGGCGCCCTGTCCGCATATTGGTGGCGCGGGAAAAAGCGGGACAAATGAAGCGGTATCCCCGTGTCGAGGGAGGCGAGCCACGCAGCCAGCCCCTCGATGTCGCCCTCGTTTTCACCCGGTATGACCAGCGTGGTGATCTCCACATGGCAATGCCGATAGGCCAGCGCGATTGTCTCCCTGACCGCATCAAGGCCGCCCCCTAGCTTTTTGTAGAAACCATCCGTGAAGCCCTTGCAATCGATGTTCATCGCGTCGATCAGCGGCAGCAGTGATTCCAGCGGTTCGCGGTTGATATAGCCGTTGGTCACAACAACGTTGCGCAACCCCGCGTCACGGACGAGCCGGGCGCAGTCGTACAGGAACTCATACCCGATGAGCGGTTCATTGTAGGTATACGCCGCGCCGACATTGCCTTTGGGCGCCAAACTCTTCGCAAGCGTGGCGATTTGATCCGGCGAGAGCCTCTCAGCATCTTGTGACGCCGTGCCATTCGTACCATTCATACCATTCGCCGGCTCCGCCCCACGCGCCATGGATATGTGGCTGTTCTGGCAGAAGGGGCAACGAAGGTTGCAGCCAAACCCCCCGATGGACAGCACGCTCGCCCCCGGATGAAACCGGCGCAGCGGCTTCTTTTCTATCGGATCCATGGCGACGGCCGACACCCGCCCGTAGTTCGCGGCGTACAGCCTGCCGCCGCAGTTCTCGCGGGCGCCGCACAACCCCTGTGCGCCCTCCCGGATGGCACAGTTATGGGGGCACAGCGAGCAGCGGACCGTATCATTTTCCCCTGCCGACCAAAACATCGCGGGCCGCATCGCTATCATCCCTTCACTTGCAAATCATACAACAATATCACTGGTGAACAGTATGGAAACCTTGAACCTCGGTGTCTTCGCGCATGTGGATGCGGGGAAAACAACGACCGTAGAGCGGTTGCTCTGCGCGCGTGACGCGACAGCCTACTCTGAGATATAGAGAACCAGTCTTTGCCGAAACTCTTCTAGGCATTCGTCATAACCCTTTTTACCGTCGAACCAGGGTTTCATGGAATCATAAAGCCAACCCGGCGCCATATCAGGCAGCGTGCAGCTCGTTATGCTGTCATGCAACGCCAAATAAGGCTCCTTATCCGCCCAGGGTACCGCCGAGTACACCTTCTTTCCTTCCATAGTATTGATAAGCTCGTCCTCTTTAAGGATTCCATCAAGTTCGTTGCGAAAAGCCGCCTTGTTGACCGGGAAACCAAGAAGCGGTATCGAAACCGATTCGGCATTCTGTATGGACTCGGACAGCAGGAGCTTGATAAACCTCCAGGCGTTGAGCTGATTGGGGCTGCCGGCGCGGATAGCCACGCTCTGGCTCACGATGGCGTTTATCCCTCCGTCTGCCCTGCGGACAGCTGACAACACCGGCGTGTACCCTGTAGATTTCATCTCGCTCCAATTATAAAATATACCATTTATATCACTTGAATATTCGCCAAATACAATCGCGCCCTCTTGCATAAACGGCCATACACCTCCATCGAATTCACCCGCCTTGTCACCGGTAAGGGAGTCAACAGCCCAATAGGGCTTGAGTGCCTCGCAGACAGCGCGAAGACCCTCCTCGTCCGGCAAAATAGTACCATGCTCCCGGTCTAGCAAGGGTATCCCCGCCACCTCCGTGAATCTAAACGCAAATTTTTTGCCAAGCATACGGACAAAGGCGGGGTTTTCCTGCGCTTTAGGCAGGCTGGCCGCGACTTCATCGAAAAAGGAAACAAAATTGCCGTCTTGGGAGATATCAAATCCAACGTCATCCAAAATTCCTTGTTCGGTCATCAGAATGGGCAGGTTATATCTCAGCGGAATAATATATCGCCCGCCCTTGTAGATCCCCGCGTTCATAATCGCCTCGTTGTAGTCTTCCGGATGAAAGTCCCCATCTTCGGCAATGACGGAATTCAGATTGAGGTAAGCGCCCAATTCCATGGTTTCATACATGTCAAAAAAGTATCCCGTAATGAACACATCGGGCCCCGTGCCGACCATCGCTTCCGTGGTGATACGGGTTTGGTAGTCACCTTCCGGCACCCTGTCCGGGGCGCCGATGATCTCGACGGTTACGTTCACGGCAGGAAATATATCTTTGAAGGCATCCACGGCAACCATAAAGCCAGGGTCGAAAAATTGATACCCTGGGAAATACAGCACCAACTCGTCGGTTGGCGTCAAGTCGATGGGCGCGTCCGGGATAGGGTTGATGATGTCATTGCCTTGATCCTGGCAACCCACAAGCCCCCCGGTCAGCAATGCGCACAGCAGTACGGCGGCGACGAGCGTGAAGAAAACCTGCTTTTTTGGCGCCGCCTGCCCAGAGGCGTTACGCAGTGGAATTGATAAGCCGTTCATGATTCGCCATCCTTTCGTGTGAATAGTAGCAATATGATAAAAACGATCGATGATACTCGGCATTCGTGGGGCGCAGGCGGCAGGATGCCGCCCCTACGGGGAACGCGGGGACGCGGGCGGCAGGATCCATGAGCCGCTCTGGGATGCCGCGCCTTACGATGAATTGCGTTCAAAATAGAGTTCCAGCGCCTGGGCGATGATCGCCTCGATCTCCTCGGCTTGGCAGTCCGGGGGGAAGTGCTTTTCGAGAAGCGCCGATGGGAGCGCGAGGGTTGTTTTCTTGCGCGGCGACCGTACCTCCGTCACGATTTGCAGCACGTCGTCGCGTTGCAGCGGCCTCTCCTCATGGCGCAACGCCTCGGCGTCGGCGAGGCTCAGCCGGCAGCGCGCCGTGGCCACTACCTCATCGACCTGCGCCTGAACCTCTTCGCTCAGATAGGAAAGGCTGACCGCCGCGCGCAGGGCAATGGCGCCTCTGTCCAATCGGTCCTTGTGCGGCTCTGCGAGCGTGTTGACGCACAGATACCGCGCCATGGTCTTCACAGACAGCCCATACGAGTCATCGGCGGATCCGTCGGCTTTCGCCTTGCGACTCGGCGGGGCGACGAGTTCGTCGGCTCCCTCTGCAACCAGCAACTCTGCCTCCTGGATAAGGTCGCCCTGGCGTCCCTGGGTTTTCATCGCGTCGTGGTATTGCGCCAGCGTGGCGGCCTTCTCCGAGTGTTTGAGCTCGGCGAAAGACCTCTGCAGCAGATTCGTCTCGATGGCAATGAGCAATGCCTCCTGGTCGCTCAAGTCCTCGCGGATCATAGCGGGCACCGTCTCTAGCGACACGATTTTGCATGCCTCTACCCGGTTGTGCCCGGAGATGATTTCATAGGCGCCCTCCCCCGCCTCCCCGGCCTCCCCGGCGGGGCGGACAATGATGGGGACCAGGACGCCGTTTGCCTGTATGCTCTCCGCCAAGTCTTCCAGACGCTGCCCCGTGTAGGTGCCAAACGGGTTTTGGGAAAACGGGATTAAGGATTCTATCGGCAATTCCGCCATGGCGATCATTTTACTTTGCTGGCTCATATATGTACTCCTATCTTGTCTATGTTTTGAACATTACCCCATATATATCGTCACAAAAAAGGAGGCATTTTACCATAGACCCGTAAAATGCCAGAACGATCTTTTACATGAACAGTTTGGTAAGCGATCAGCCTTGGGAAAATACAATTAGCAGCCAACGACCGTTATCGCTTTACTGTCGATATTCTCTTTTTTCGTATATAGCTTGTCTTCCCAAGCCAGTCCTTTCCTTTGATCGAACAAAACCAGCCAGCCCTCTTTGCTGCCGAGCTTGTCCATGTATCCGGCTGTTTGTGCAAGACCCTCGATGTAGGTGTTGTCGTCGCGGCGGATTTTCAGCTCGATGGGATAGCGATGCTCCTGATACTCGACACAGAGATCGACACGGCCTGTCGCCGCCGCCATCTCGCGGACAATGCGACCCCCGCCGTTGACGACGCGCTGCAAGAACGCCTGCAGGATGAGATGCGGCGCGGCTTCCTGATAGTCATATTTCCGGCGCCAGATCGCCTCGTTTTCGCGCCAAAAAATCTGGAAATCTCCTAAGAGAGTGTCCATATCTACGGCGTCGCCCTTTACATATCGCGGTATCGGGTAGGTGTTCCCTCTCAGTCCAACTCCTTCCTGTGTATTCCTGCTCAATGTTCTGACTATGACTTCACCATAGATGGGATTGGCAGGCTCGGTCATCCCTCGGTCATCACGGATTAACCCCATGTCCTTCACATATCTATAGTCATCGGAATTCAGATCAAGGGCCGCTTCTTCCCCGACGAGAATAGGTTCTATCACGTTGCGTACCCGATCCTCACCCAGCCGCGCCATCAGGGAATCGAAGTGGGTATCATTGCGCAAAATCAGGATTTGTATCGCCTCGGAAACCATCTTGGCGGTCACCGGAGTCTTTGGGGCGTTAGCCGTCATCTTGTTGACGATGATCTTCGCCGTCGCGTTGACCAGCCACGGCTGGCCCTGGGTCTGCTCCCAAACCATGTCAATGGCTTTGCCCTCGAATACCTGCCCCGTGTCCGCAGTATGCTGCGCGTACAGCCCGGCGATTTCCTCCCTTGTAAAGTTGTTCAAGGTCATCGTCTCCGCCACAATGTTGAAAGGGCTGGAAGTGCCCAGGGTCTGGGAAGGGTTCCGATACTCGTTGCGGTAGTCGCGGATATTGCGCATCCCCACTAGCGCCAGGGAGTGTACAAACGGGAAGTTTACGCGATTTACATAACCGTTGCGCAATTGCCGCAGAAAAGAGACCATCGTCTCACCGGACAGGCAGTCCGCCTCGTCGAACAACAGCACCAGTGGCTTGGGAAGCGTTCGGCAGTACATCTCAAGCGCCACCTGCAGCGCGTCATAAATATCGCCGGGGTCGACGTCTTTCCCAAAAGATTGCGCATCAGGAAGCGCATATCGTATGAAGGCGTTTTTCAGCGACCGTATGACTGCCGGTATGCCTACAGCCGCGTCTTCGATCCTATTGACATTCTCCAGCGAGCAGTACAGCGCATAATAGTTGCCCTCGGCGTTGACCAGGCCAGCCAAGCCTTGCAGCAAAGTGGTCTTCCCGCTCTGCCTCGCCGCATGGATCACGAAATACTTTTTGTCTTCAATAAGAGAGCGGATCTCCTTGTCAAGCCCGCGCAGGGCATCCACCATGTAATGCTCCTGTGGGTTACATGGCCCTTCCGCGTTGAACGATCGCTTTCCAGACATAATAACCAGCCCCCCAGACAGATTCTATCATGCGAGTGGCTGACAGTCAAGGACGATGCGGGGGGTGATACTTTATATCATAATCATTGTGTCATTGTGTCAGTGTGTCAGTCTTTTCTTTTTCCATCCCACAAGGGCCATGCCGCCGAGGAAGGTCAACGACGCGCCGCCGCTCAACATCCATAAGGCTATGTTGCTGTCGTCGCCCGTGCTGGGCGCTTTAGGGTTACCGCCGCCGTTACCGCCGCCGTTATCGCCACCGGCACCGCCATTGTTGTCGCCGTCGCCACCGTCGCCGCCATCCGCAAGCGGCGGATCATCATCACCTGGTATCAAATCCTCGCCATCTTCGCCCCCGTCGCCGCCCGGTTCGTCGGTATTGTCGGGGGTGTCGGGAGTGATAGGGGTTCCGGGGGTATTGGGTGTGTCGGGGGTGGGCGTTATGTCTGGGACTATATCGCCCGGGTTGCCGCCGTCGGGCGCCTCTGACGCAAGCACGATATATCCCGCTCCGGAATAAATAATAGTCAGTCGTTGACCTGTGACGGTGGAGTTGAGCTTGTTCAGGGTTTCGTTAGGGAAAAGGTTATATATCGCCGGGTTCGCGTAACCGTTCGGGGCGGTGATCGCCACCTCGATAGCGGAACTGTCCGCGACCACGTTGCCGGATTCATCCAGGAAGTAAATATCGAAAGGCAAAAACTCTTCTGCCTTGCCATCCATCATACTCTGAAACCAATTCCACGCCTGCGTATCGCTTTGTGGGACCGGCATGACAACAAGGGTCAGGTTGTCGGCCAAGCTGCCATGGACGGCGACCGTGACGCCGCTGTCTGTCGTGATGGACGCGCCGCCGCTGTCCACCTGGCAGGTATAGCAGCCTTCCAGGCTGCCGGCATACTGCGCGACGATATCGCCGGCGGCATTGCCGGGAACCCCCGACACCGCCGACGCAGACGCAGACGCCGCGAAGGCAAGCGTTAAGCAAAACAGCAGAATAAGCGCGGTGATGATTGTCAAATTCTTTCTCACAATCTCATCCTCCGATTTTTATGGTTGTGTTCAGTGCGACTGTGCCAGCGCTGTAGTAAGTTTCAGGTTCGTAGGCCATGATTTTCAACTTGATATTCGCGCCGTTTGGCGGCACCCTTGCGAGTTCCACAGATTTCACAAATTCACCCGGACGTATCAGCCCCGTCTCGCCGATGATCTCGCCGGCGCCGTCCAAAATCCGCAGTTTCAGCCATACCGTGTTGCTGTCCGCATTCGCGAAATAAACGTCCGCTGTTTGACCGCTGGCGGTCACGTTGCCGCACAGATAAGCGGTAAAGGCGTCGGCCGCCTCCACCGGCGACCAGCCCAGGCCGTCCGGGACGTCGGGCGTCCCCCGCACCGCCGCGGCGTCAAACGCAGGCGGGATAAACATGTTGCCGTTGCTATTATTTCCCGCCGCCAACACGAGGATCATGGCGGTGAGGGAAACAGCGCAAAGAATAACCGCAACCGGCAAAAGTTTTCTCTTTGTTTTCATCTGCACCGCCTCGAATACCTGGCCATTATGATCCCGTATGTGACCCCGCCGCTTTCGGAGTGGCCACATGCGGGATCATAGCCGGCGGGAGATACCCATGTTATCCGACCGAGAACCTCCCCACCGGTATGAGTACGAAACTATTCTTCAGTTCTCAGTTCAGTGTCACCGTGATCGCGCCGATTGTGGCGTTGAGTGTGCCGCTCGGAACCGAACCACCCGTGATTTGGAAATATGAAAAATCAGTAGGCGCGGAAGCGACCGCCGTACCGACCGCGGTGGCGAGGGGAAGGGATGCTTTCGCCGTCCCGCCGGTCGTCGCGCTAAAGAAGCTGCCCGCGATACCCGTGCCTATGCCGCCTGCCGCGAAGGAGAGCCCCGCCGAGACCGCCGCGTTGGAATGGTTTGTCACGGTGATCTTATTGGACTCCGCCGTCCAACTCCATGCGGCAGCGGTGCCGCCGCTGTATGTGTGGGTCGCCGGATTCCATGTGCCGGTGGCCGCGTCGGTGTAGGTAAACTCCATCGCGCCCCAAGAAACGTCCACGCTGTAAACCGTGGCGCCCCCCTGGCCCTCCTGGTAGGTCCCCTTCACGTCCTTCGAGTCCGTGCCTCCAATCCCTGTGATGGGCGACGCCGCGAGAACGGTGGTGGAAATGGCGGATATAAGCAGAATAGCCAACAAAATAGCAATGATCTTTCTCATGATAAATTTTTCCTTTCTTCTTATCTTTGTTTTTAGCCCAATGTGACGGTAACCGCGCCGACCTTGGTAAACGCTGTCCTGGTAGAATTCAACGCGCCGCTCAGGGTCAGCGTGGCGGTCACGTTGGCCGCTGTGCCGGGCGAACCTTCCGCGCCTGCGGCAAGGGCGAGGGCGCCGCTGTAAGCGAACGATCCGGTGATGCTTTCGGTAATGGCTCCCAGTTTGGCAAACGCGAAAGCGGCGGTCACGCCTTTGTTGGAGTGGTTGGTCACTTTCACGGTGTTACCGGTAGCCGACCAGCCCGCCGTGATGATATCGGTATAAGTGTGGGTCGTGGGATTCCATTCCCGTGTGCCTGTGTGGCTGTAAGTGAACTCCATGGCGCCCCACTCAACGTCCACCGAATAGACGTCGGGGGTGGTTGCGGTGTCGTCACACTTGGCGTTGACGTCGATGTCCGTGCTGCCGGGGACGGTCGTGATGGTATCCGATCCGGCGAACGCGGCGACGCTCATGGCGCACATCAGGGTAATCGCGAAGATGATAGCAAGCAGTTTTTTCATGGGTCAATCTCCTTCTCATTGTATTTATTTTAGTATATAAACACCCGTCCGGGTGGGGTTTCCTAAACGGTGCATCGGCTCCGTCGCCCTACGATACCGTGATGGTCACAGGTATTTCGGTATTGACGATGGCCTTTTCGCCGGTGTCGGCGTCATAGTAGAGGATGATGAATTTCCCTTCATACGTTCCCACCGACAGCTTCTCGGTATCCACATCCGTCAGTTTGCTGAGCTTATAGCCTACTGGAAGCTTATCGCTTTGGGCGATGACCTTTCCGTCAATCGCCAGTTGCAACGCCATGTCCTGATTGGATTTGGAGGGGTTTTGGAAGAGTATCCCCGCGACCGAAGTGTTCAAGTCCAGCGCGACCTCCTTTGCGTAGGTCAGGCTGACCGCGCCGCCGCCGACCGGCTGTTCGAGCTTGTCATCGCCGTCGTCGCCGCCGCCACCGCCGATGGGCTCGGCCTCTTTATCCACCTGTTGCGGGGCATAGTCCGTGGGGGTTGCCGCCGATTGCCTGAAGAATACCGCCCATACCGTCACGCCGACGGCGACAAAGGTTATGATAAGCAAAACAATGATTGCATTTTTACTTATCATTGTTTTCTTTACCCGATCACCCAACTCCATCACCTCCCATCAACCGTGACCGTGACGCTACCGACTGTCTGCTTGTTCCAGCTTGTGTCCGGCGTTCCCGACATTCCCGACATTCCCGACAACACAAGGTACACATCTGCGTCATTGCCCGCGTTCACCGCGACCGCGCGGTCGACCGGCCTGGCCGCGCCATCAACAAAGCGACCGCTTACCGCCGTAACCATTTCGGCCTGTGTATAGGTGAAGGTCACGTCCAGGTCTACATCGCCTTTGTTGGCGACGCTGATCTTGTTGCCGTCAACCGCGTCCGGCGCCCAGCCCGCGCCTACAAAAGTGTGGGTCTCCGGATTCCAAATCCCTTCGTTGTAGGTAAACTCCATACCGCCCCACGCGATGTCAAGCTGTATCATCTTTTGCGCGCCAGGGATGGTAACTCTACCGGGGATAAGATTGAACGGTACATCCTTGTCATTTTCGTCAAAGCATTGACTTACAACCACCGTGATGGATATATCTCCGGGAGCTACGGTTTCATTGACCTTCAGCTTCAACGTCACCAGCAAGCCGTTATCGTATGTATTTTCCATCGTGGAGGGAAACATGAGGCTGACATACGATTCGGTTAAGTTGGCTCCGGTTGGGCGAGCCGTTGCGATAGCCAACACCTCAGAACTACCAATGAACGGCCATGTAGACTGACTATTGGTATAAGTCAGGGGATCGTAATCCCATGCCAGACCTGTACCCAATGTGATATTGAGGCGAACAGAAGAAAACCCCGGGTTGCCCGAAACTGTAATCGGAATTTGGACGGAATCACCTGCCTTAGCCTCTCTGCTCCCCACGGTAAAAGTTATTTCTCCCGCCGCTAATACTGGTGTGCTCAAGGCGAACATAGAGAGCATCATAATAACGAGTACCAGCGAAACAAACCGCTTCATAATCTTCTTTCTCCTTAAGAATTATTGTTTGTTTTATGGATTTTATGATCCGAGCACCACGTTCCAACCATTGAGATACTGTAGCAGCCTTTGGTAATCTCGGTCGTCCACTACCCCATCTCCATTCGCATCCGCTCCAGGGTGGATTTCTACAATCCAGCCGTTGAGATGCTGTAAAAGCCTTTGGTAGTCTCGGTCATCCACTACCCCGTCTCCGTTCGCGTCGCCATATATGAATGTGTACACCGTGACATTGCCGGGGGAAACACTACATGGTACATCCTTGTCATTTTCGTCAAAACATTGACTTACAACCACTATGATGGGTATATCTCCGGGTTCAGCGGTTTCATTGACCTTCAGCTTCAACGTCACCAACAAGCCGTTATCGTATGTATTTTCCATAGTGGAGGGAAACATGAGGCTAACAAACGAGTCGGTTATGTTGGCTCCGGTTGGGCGGGCCGTTGCGATAGCCAACACCTCGGAACTTCCTATGAACGGCCATGTAGACTGGTTATTTGTATAGTTCAAGGGATCGTAATCCCATGCAAGACCTGCGCCCAGTGTGATATTGAGACGGACAGAAGAAAACCCAGGGTTATATGTAACTACAATCGGCACTTCTATGTGTTCCCCAAGTCGCGCTCTCGCGCTCCCAACCTTGAATGTCAGCGCATCAGTCGAACTCACCGTATACACGAACGTCGCCGTGTCGCTGTCCGTCTTACCATCCATAAACGCCTTGGCTTTGATCGTTGTGTCGGCGTTGATCGGGATTGGCGCCGAGTATTCTTGGCTTCCGGTCGTCGGTTCACTGCCGTTAGTTGTGTAACGGATTGTCGCGCCTATGGTCGCGCAGGAAAGTGTTACCGTCGATCCGGGCGACACGGAACCGGCAGGCGGATTGGCGGTTGGGGCGGAAACTATTTCTGTAGGAATTCCAATGTCAATGATTGGATAATTCATCGTATCTACGCCAATCTGTACGCCGCCTTCCTGTAAGCGGAATACATGGGAAACCAATGTGTTGAGATCTTCACCGGTGCAGGCGTTAATGCGCATAGCCGTGTCCTGCGCAAAACTGTCGAGCTCTGATACGGTCATCAACCGAAAAGATCCCGAACCTAAATCAGCCTCCGACTTGCCTTCTCGAAAGACAAATCTCACCCTCATAAGCGACTCATAGAGACCGGGCGTACACTCATAGATATCATAAGCTGACCCCAAAGTCATGCTCAAATATCCGATCCCACCGGTGCTGTTTTTAGCGGCAAACACGACGGGGCTGTAGGGAAATACGCCGGCATTTGCCGTTTGGGAAGCCACGACAAATTCTGTTGCGCCCAGACTGCTATCAGCGATGGCTTGTCCGGCGTTCCATCGGATCAGCTGAAGCACGGAGTTGTCATAAGCGATTCGTAGACCCTGTGCATTTGTCAATGATACGTCCTGCTCATTCGCACAGAACTGCCAGTCAAAGACGTATGTGTTTCGCCCGTCAAACTTGATTGCCGTATCGACAGTCCCGACCAATTTGATGGAAAACACAGGGCCTTCTGCCATCGCAGGCAAACTGAAAGTGCAGAGTATTGTGATAGCAAGTAGTAACGATGCAACTTTTTTCATGTCCTTCATCCTCTTTCAAAATTCGTTATGATAATGCGGGGCGTATTATTCTGAGCACTCAACTGTAATTCAGCAATAATTGCGCCGCCTCCACTCTGGTCATCTGTCCTTGCGGTACAAGCGTTGTCGGGGTACGCCCGGAAACAATCCCTGCGCTAACAGCCCATCGCATGGCGACTAGCGCCCAACTCGAGATTTTGGAAGCGTCGGAGTACTTTGACAAATCCGCCTGGCCACTGATGTCAAGACCTATCAACTCGGAATAGCGGTAAAGCAATGTTACCGCTTGCTCTCGGGTGATATTGTCATTTGTCCCGAATTTATTATTGCCGTAACCTAAAACCAGCTTTTTTTCATTGGCCCAGCGAATTGCGTCAGTATACCACTTTCCATCAGCCACATCGGTAAATACATTGGGCCCAGAAGCATTGGGTTTACCGGCCATCCTGTGCAATACCGTCGCGAACATGGCGCGTGTCGTCGGAGTGCTGGGCGAAAACCTATTATTCCCTGTGCCATTCATGAACCCATTTACGGTCACATATTTCACAGCACTGAAATACCACGCATTTGACGGCACATCCGTGTACGGATTGATGTAATCGATATCAGACAATGGTGTTTTCTTGTTTGCTGGATCATCTGGAGCGACTGGCTCATTGTGACTGGGGGTTTCATTGGGCGGTTTACCATTGCCATCATCGCCTGATGTGCCGCGAGGATAGGTAATCGCCGGGGCGTTTAACTTATCGCCACCAATCGCGACACCATTTGCCTGCCTAAGGTACTCATAGGATGTTACGTCATTTTCGCTTGTGTTAAGGAGAATGGCCGAACTCTGCGCGGTCGCGGATAGCTCACTAACGGTCATGCATCGAATTGAGTTCGCCGTCAAATCGGAAAAGGTCTTCCCGGCGCGAAACACAAACCGCGTCCGTCCCAAGGACACATACCTTCCCTTAGGGCAAAGGTACGTATCATAAGCGCTCCCCAGAGAAATGTTCAGGTATCCAAGGTTACCAGAGGCATTTTTAGCAGCAAAAACGCGGAAACCGAATGGATAAACACCTGAACTCCCAGCCTGAGAAATGGGACTGAAGGTTGCGCCCGTGCTGCTGTCCGCTACAACTCCGGAGCCATCCCACTTCATCAGTTGAAGAACCGCGTTGTCATAGGCTAACCGTAAACCCTGCGTATTTCTGAGAGTTAATCCATCCTTGTTTGCCATGATTTGCCAATCAATTATAAGAGTGTCCTGGCCATTGAACGTTTTCTCGGCGTCTAGTGTTCCGATGACTTTCACAGAGAAAGCGGGGCTGTCCACGGCAAATGCGGAAAGGGAAGCGGAAAAACCAAGGGTCAGCGCAAGCAAAAGTGTTATAAGACGTTTCAAGTTCCAATTCCTCCTTTTGGCTCAACATAAATGCCATTATTCCTCTTCTCAATGAATTACTATTGCCCCCTTGTTATAATTGGACGTCATCCACAGAATGGTCAAATCGCCGTCGTTTACCATTCCATCTCCGTTGAGATCAGCGCACGGATTGTTTGCGACGGTGGTATATCTGTTGTAATTTGCTGCCATCCACATAACAGTTAAGTCGCCGTCGTTGATCATGTTGTCGCCGTTTATATCGCCGCAGCGAAGGGTCATCAGCCTAACTTCCGGGCGAGCATCCTGCGTGAGGTCAAGGTTTTCCCCACCGACAATGATGTTATGCACCGTGAAGGATGTGTGGCATTTTTTGTTGATGACCAAGGTGTATGTGCCAGGCGCAACGCCCACGAATGTAAACGTCTGCTCTATCTGGCCACTGCCGATTGTGGCTTCTATGGTGGTTTTGTACTTCTCAATACCATCCTGCATGAGTTGAATGGTGGTGGGGTTTTTAGGGTTGTAGGTTTTTACTTTTCCAGTTAGCAGGGCATTATACTCCGACCCTTGCACCGTGATGATAAAGTCCTTCGTAAAATCCGAACCTTGTGAAGCGCCGTTTTGAATTGTCGCCGTGACGGTGACACTGCCCGCCGCTGTTGTGTGCAGTGTATTGCCGTTTATGGTTGCGCCGGCACCGCCGCCATTCTTGATACTCCAGGTGATGGTTCGATTGTCGGCGTTGGATGGGATCACCGTACCGTTCAAGGTCAATGATATGCCCGCTGTAGCTGTTGTGGGCACATCGATGATATCGGTCACGGGTATAAATTGCCGTTCCTCGAAGTGCGCCGATATGATTACAGCCCGATCGGGCATGATAAACCATGTTTCCGAGCTGTCGGCGTTGTTGAACGATACGGCGTTTGCAGGGCTGACTGTCCATTCCTTGAACATCATGCCCACAGGAGGAGTTCCCGCGCTGATGTATACAATCGCGCCCTCAGAATAGTCGCCGTCGCCTTTCGCGTCTGCCGCCACACTGTACATATCAACAGCATATTGCGGGGTAGACCATACCAGCGAAGCATTACCCGAAAGCCCTCTGCCAACAGAACCCGTCCCGTTGCCTTGGTATCCTGTGGTTCCAGGAGCTCCTGGCGTGCGATCTGGACCCGAACCGCCATTCTTGCCTGCAACGCCGCCCCTGCCATACGTTCCACCCGAACCTACGCTACCGGCTGCACCACCGTTTCCGCCGAAATTCTGGGACACACCGCCCACGACTGCCAAGGAGCCGTGATAACCTGCGTTACCCCCGCTGCCGCCATTACCACCATTGCCGCCGTTGCCGCCGTTGCCGCCGTCGCCGCCATACCCGTAGCTACTACCACTACTTTTCCCGTCGCCGCCGTTCCCGCCGTCACCGCCACTGCCGCCCTGTCCGCCTTGTCCTCCGACACCACCGTTACCACCTCTGCCTGCTTCTAAGAATAGGAAACCGTAGGGTGATACGGTCATGTTTTCCACAATAACCAGCGGGGTGCCGCCGTTGCCGCCATTGCCACCGTTACCGCCTTGACCGCCGGAACCGCCATGCCCACCGTTGCCACCGTGTCCACCAACGAGCCCATTTATAATGTTCGTAGTGCCTTCTCCCCCGTTGCCCCCTCGGCCACCGTTTCCGCCTCGGCCTCCGTAACCCCCTGGGGCGCCGTTGCCTCCGTTTCCGCCATATATATACACTTGTGATGTGTTGTAAATATTAAACCGGTTTGTGGTTAGCCCATTGCCTCCATTGACGCCGTTCCCGGCAAAACCGGTAAAGATACCGCCATAGCCGCCGTTGCTACCATCTCCACCACGCCCATTAATCCAACCCGGCACATTGGAATTCGCGCCCGCAGCTCCGTTTGTACCGGTTTGTCCGCTCCCGGGCCATCCAGGTGTGACACCGTGGGATCCTTTCACCGTAAACATAGCGTCTAGAGCGACATCAAATCTTCCGGATACAGAGATGGCGCTGGCGTTGGCGTAGTTTTGGTTGGTACTAAAAGTACTATCGGTGGTTAAACCCGCGACGCCGCATAGGTACAGATTTCTGACAGCCGACACTGTACCTGCATCATTCGCACCGAGTTTAAACAGATTTCCGGAACCAATGGAGAGAATAGCCGGGTTGAAGCCGGTAAACTTCAATGGCATAGTATCGGTAAAACTGGCATTGTAATCTTTAAAAACGACATCTGTATCGCCTTCCACGGTAATTCCTACCCCGTTAATCAATCGGTCAGGAAGACCTACGAACAGAACCGTTTCCACAGAACTGTCAATGATAACGTTCCTATCGGGAAACGTATAGTAGAACAATCCCGTTTGCACGTCAAGCCCCGATGAGATTTGTAAACCAGTAATCGGCCCGGAAAAATCCACCCACGCAACTTTTCCAGTGATACGCGACGGAAGATCGTCAGAAGTGTAGGTAACGGTTGGGGTGGGAAAACCATAGTCGGCGGTGCAATTCACAACCGTATGCCTGTTGTCCCCAGCCACGCCGCCGAAGCGGGTGCAATATGACACGTCCAGGTTTCTGATCATTCCACCGTTTACCCCGAAAAGCCCAGGAAACTGGCTGCTTCGGGCGATCCGAATATTAGACACGATTTTGCCATTGCCTTCAAAAATGCCGGTAAACGGTGCGGCATCTGTGCCGATTGGTATCCATTCCGCAGCGTCCGACAGGAATATGTTGTTCATTAGCAAATACTTACCGGAAAGATTTTTGCGGACATCGCTGAGTTCGGTGGCATTGGTAATTTTCGTATAGTCTTCAAAACCCGCGACTTGAGGCGACTGTAAAACTCCGTCTACCGTGACAGACCCGTCTGAAAACCTTTCGATGAGAACTTTTGCAAAGCTTTTTTCTTTTAGTATGCTGAAATCCTCCAGCTCCGTTTGGGTCATGGAGGCATCTACCAGGAATACCATGATTCCTGTCGCCTCTAAATCCGTGGAATCGTCATCGGAAGCAAACTGAAGCATGAACTTTCCGTTCGATGCAAATGTTGTCATGGGTTGCGCGGTGTTTGGCTTCGGACCGCGCCATAGACCGTCAGACTGAACCCAGGCAGTCAGGCGGCAATCCGAGCTATCTACTATGGCGGAGGGTAACACTACCTGTCCAGTGATGAATGCATTTCCCGAGCCTTTCAGGGGGATATCCGTAAAGATGAACTCAACCGGGAGTGTCTCCTGCCAAATTTGGAATTTAGCAAATCTGTATAGGTTACTGTTGCTGAACTCCGCTTCGTACGGATATGCCGTTCCCGGACCGCCCGGGTCGACATCCGTGTTAGCCACCCACCATGTGTAGCCGGTCATCGGCGGTATGGCAAAGCCCCCCATACCGCCGGCCGAACCTGTAGCGCCCGGGTAACCGTCTCTGCCCCTGCTACCGCCCATCGGGCCGCCAGGGCCGCCTGCGCCGCCGGCGCCGCCCGATCCGCCGCCACCACCGCCGATACCCATGGCATTTGTACTTGAGGACGTTACGGTTCCTGCGGCGATGATGAGGCTGCCACCTTGGCCGCCGGCACCTCCGTTGCCGCCGTTGCCGCCTACGCCGCCGCTTTCCCCCCAACCGGTACCGCCACCGCCTCGGTCGCCAGTACCGCCTATGCCGCCTCGGCCACCGCCGATGCCTGCGCCGTTGGCGCTAACAGCCGTGACAGTTCCGCCGTTGATTCTGATGCTACCGCCGGTGCCACCGACGCCCCCCGCGCCGCCCGGCGCGCCATCTCTGCCGGAAGGACCGGCGTTGCCTCCTGCACCTCCCGCACCGCCGCCGATGCCCGCGCCGTTAGTGCTGGAAGCCATGACAATGCCTCCATTGATGATAACGGTTCCGCCGTTACCGCCTGCACCGCCGCTACCACCGGCACCGCCCGCAATAAGGCCACCGGCACTGCCCGCAACACCGCCTATACCCGCGCCGTTGGCCCCACCCGTTACATTCAGCATGGCAGATCCTGAGCCCGCCTCTATGGTCAGATAAGCGTCGGCGGTCTGTATGCCAGCCCGATTGGTATCGGTCGATTGAAGCGTCGAAGTGCCGTTCAGAACCAAAACCACATGTGAGTCGGTTGCCAGCGTGATCGGGGCGCTTGCGTTGATGGTCACATCCCGAAGCGTGATACGCAGCGGTACGTCCACCGTACCGCCGCTGATGACGATGCGGTTCCCGTTTGATGGCGTGCCGGTGCTGCCTTTGACCGTGACATCGCCGGTAGTTGTAAATACGCCGCCGCTGTATGTCCAGCCCAGACCGCTGCTTGCCGTGCTGTCTCCCACATCGATGGCAAACGTGTCTTTGATATCGGCGAACGCATCTTTGATGTTCCCGTCCTTGTCGTATATGCCCCAATGCTTTGCGCTCATTCCCCCTTCATCCGGTTTCCAGGGTTCGTCATACGCGCTGAACCAGAATACGCCTGTGTTTTCGGATCTGGCCCATGCCTGGACACGGTCCCAGTAGTCCCGGGAATTGGCTTCGCTGGGTTCGGCCAATCCGTTGTAAGCCCCCTCGTGAGCGGTGGGCCAACCGGTCTCGGTGATGACGCAGGGGCGGAGATTATTCCCCGCGTCGACACTCACACAGGCGCTGACCGCCGCATAAGCGTTGGTGATCTCGTCGATGGCGAACTTCATAATCCCGCCCGGATAGGTCTGCATAAAGGGTTTTGTGTATTCAACATTGAACACGGGGTAGTGGGAGAATAAAATGATGTCGCAAGCATCCCACAATGCTTGCAGTCCCGGGAGGGTTGACAGCAGTGTGCCGTCAAAGGCGCCGCTGGTGTCCATGAATGTGACCGGAACCGGTCTCGTAAGTCTCTGTTTGACATAGTCAATGTATCCGATCAGGGCATTCGGCGTGAAGTCGCCCCGGAAAACAACCTCTGATCCGACACTGGCGACCATGACCTTTCCGGCGTTGGCCAGTGCGATCAGCTTATCAAGCTGAACTTTGATTTGGGAGTCGGTCATTGTCCGGTCGATCCAAGCTGTGCCGATGACTTTGAGCCCCAGTTCCTGCGCGATATCATACATACAGCTGACCGGATCCTCCACCGTGAAAAACCGCACCGAGTCGAAATCCTCCGCGATACTGGTCAGCTGGTCGCGTATCTGCGCCTCGTCCGGCGCGGGCGGAACGCCGGGCGCCCGCTCGGTAGTATAGGGGGAATAGTTGATGCCGTACTGTAAACTATCCGCCAAGATCTTTCGCACGCCCGGGAAATGGGTATCAAAATATTCCCAGTCCGGCGGCGGCGGCCACGGTTTTTCATCCACCGTAATGGAATCGTCCGAAAAGCGCCTGATGACGGTTTTCATGACGCAGTTCGCGTTGACGAGGTTGTAATCCGTCAGCTGCCCAACGGGCATGTTGGCACTCACCAAGAACAACGTGATGGCGGTGGCGCCTAAGTCCGAATCCCCCGAGGCAAACCAAAAGGAGAACTTTCCGTCCGTGCCTATCGTGGACACGGGTGACTCGAATGTCGGTTTCGGCCCCCACCATGTAACGCCCACCGTCTGGACCCACGCTGTCAATCGGTAGTCGGCGTAATTTGTGGCGTTGTCGGGCAGCGTCACGCTTCCATAGAGATATCTTCCGCCTGTGTCTTTTTTAGGGATACCCGTAGGGGCCGTGAATTGGATCGAAGCCGGGGAAGCCGCAACCGCACTCATCATCGGAACAGTGAATGAAATCGTTATGATGAAAGTGAGCAGAATGCTAACAAGCCTCTTTTTCATATCAAGTGGTGTTCCTTTCCATGGTATTATCACGTTACAACCATTGGGGCAGAGCCCGTGTCAGCGTTGAAGCGTTTCTCATGGAATGATTATCCTGCCTCTGTTGTAGTTCGCTACCATCCATAAAATGGTCAAATCGCCGTCGTTGATCATCCCGTCGCCATTCAGATCACATAGGGGATTGGCGGCGGTGGAAACATTCCTGTTATAGTTTGCTGTCATCCACAAGACAGTCAAGTCGCCGTCGTTGATCATCCTGTCGCCATTGATGTCGCCGCAGCGCAGGGTCATCAATTTGACATCGGGTCTGGCGTCCTGCGTGAGGTCTACATTTTCATTTTCAACGACAACTGTCTGAACGGTGAAAGAAGTGTGGGCCGGCTTGCTGATGACAAGGGTGTAAGTCCCCGGCATGACGCTTGCGAATGTGAACGTCTGCTCTATTTGGCCGCTGCCGGTTGTCGCCTCGATGGTGGTTTTGTACATCTCATCATCGCCCTGCATGAGTTGAATGGTGGTTGGAGCTTTGGGGTTGTAAGTTTTTACTTTGCCTGTAACAAAGACGCCGGGATCTACATACCAAATGATTAACGGCTTTTCCAAAGCGTCCATAAGTGGCAGAGCAATGCCGTCTTCCTGTCGGCCATAAGTGTAAATATTTCCCTGCACGTCGTTGATGATAACGGCATAGCTTTGGTTGAGTGCCGCCAACTCATCGGTGTCCATAATCCTGATACTATCGTCGTCGAGATCGGCGGCAGTTTTACCAGGCCTGAACGCGAAACGCACCTCGCCCAATGTAACGAACGAACCTTGTTGGCACTCGTAAGTGTCGAAGGGCGCAGAGATTGACATAGACAAATAGCCTGTATCACCCAACAGGTTTGTTGCGTTGAACACAGTCATGGAATCGCCCAACACACCGATATTGCCCGCTCCTGTAGCCGCTGCAAAGGGATTCCCCCCAACCGGCTCATTGGTGGCTGACGTTGCGTTCCAACGGATCAATTGCAGTACGGAAGTGTCATAGGCCAGACGCAGCCCTTGGGTATTCTGGATCACAAGTTCATCTTCATTGGCTCTCAGTTGAAATTTAGTGACCAGTGTGGGTAGGCTATTGAACTTGGTATTGCTGTCTAATGCGCTCTCGACATTGACGGAGAATGGAGCGGATGGCTCACCGGAAGAAAGGAAATATGCGGAAACCCCTATTTCGCTGTTGTTCATTCCCTCCGCGACTGATATATAGGCAAGAAGGGTATCCGATGTTATTTCTATAGGTTCGGTATACAGGGTTCCGTTTATAATCGTTCCGTCTTCCCCATACACAAACGGATCGTCTGTAAATAAAACCTCGTTTTCCACATCGATGGGAATAACTGAGTAGAATATTTGGGCATCGGATGTTTCAGATGCCAACGATACCGTTTGAAGTCCTGCATAACTGCCGGAGTCCACACTCGAAACGGGTGTCACAGCCGTTTGCGGATAACCGTAGACAGGAAATATTTCCATATCCTGAAATACACAACTTGTTTCCTCACTCCAGTATCGGAATACCAGGCCATCATAAGTGGATGCCACCGACGGTGCGCTTGTTTTACCGCCGAATGCAACTATCTGTGTTTCCAGAATGCTTCCATCGGGGTTGAAGAAATCGACCGAATATTCAGCCACGCTAAACATAGCCGTGAGTACCATATTATCAGTCACCATGCTAACGATCTTACCGTCTGGCGTGCCCCATCCAGTGAAGACACCGCCAAACTGCATCGGGATATTTTCTGTCGTGATCGGGTCACCATGCTGATAAGTTTGCATGGTGAATTCCTCATCGTCCCAATTGATGAAGACGACTGTGTACTCCTTTTTTTCATATCGCGCCGTTATCGTTATATCGGCGCGGATATTTGCGGTGCTGGTATCCCAGCCGATAAACCAGTGGCCTTCTTTTTCCGGGTTCGGGGGCAAATCAGCGCTTTCCCATTCCAAGACGGTTTGCTGGTCGATCACACTTCCGTCCTCATCAATAAAAGTGACCGTGTAAGTGGGTCTGGGCGCTTTGATAGTATCGATATAAATCGGCTTCAGTTGACCCTCAACGGCTATCATAATGATGTAGTCGCCCGTTTTTTCCTCGCCCGGTTCTTTTCTGGTTTTGAAATCAAAACTGTACGCGCCGTTTTCACCCAGTGTGGTTTGATCCACATACTCCAACTGGTTGGCGGTTGGATCAATATTACTGCCGTGGAACACCAACAAGGTGATCTTTTTACCCGCCGGGGCGTTCAATGTTCCTTCGATATGCCGTGGCGTCGCGTCCGAAACATCCATTCTCTCTATTACTTCATATTCTGTCTTGTTTCCAAGGTTATTTATGTCGGCACGATACCAGGAATCCTCGCCGTAGCCGTTGTACAGCGCGATATTGCCGTCCACGGTCGCAACAACAGCCAACTCGGAATATGATTTGTTATACTCCCACTCGCCCGGATACCCCATGCTGTCGGAATAAGTAGGATCATAGGCAAAATAGAATATTCCGTTAGACAAGCTTTGATATTTATACCGTTTGTAATGATATGCGGTCTTCTCTATGTCATTGTTTCTGAATCTATACAATATCTTCTGGCTGGTGACTGTTCTTTCCGCGACGTTGGCTGGTTTTTCAGGAACGGACTGACCAACCGGCAAAGTAACCTCTTCATATCTTTCAAAGTAGTGCGTATACACCAGGCTTCTATCCTGATAGCGCCACTCTGTTCTTGTATCATCCTGACTCTCTTCGGCATAAAGATAGTGGCTGCTGGAGCCGCAGACGGGGCACCAAGCCGGTCCATATTTGGCGGGGCCGGCGGAGGAATAACCATTCTGCGCCACACGGTAATCGAGCCATCCGGTCGAGTGCCAAGTGCCATTGAATCCGCTATACCAGTACGGCGACGTATTCCCATTCGACCAGTTTTTGTAGTGCCCATACCTCCATTGCGTTTTCACATAGGCAGACCTTGTTTCAATATTTCGCGAGTCACTTTGATAGACCTGTGCGGTCGACCAGGCGCTCCAAGCGCCATAAGCTCCCCAGGCTGACGTTTGCCTAACCCATGTCCAGCCAGCCATTGTGCTGGAGGAGCCGGTAGTGGTATACTTATCCCTGTAACTATACTGCATGCCAGTTTCAACAAAATCCGCGTTCGCCGGTGGGGGGTTCACGCTCCATTCGCTCCACAACGTACCCAAATCTATTGTAGTAATAGCAATATCAGAGAGGGGCGCTCCGGTGTTCCCTTCGCTTGATACGCCAACAACAGAAACTTCCGCAACTGTGGCGAGAGAATCCGTGTTGATTTGAATATTTCTGGTCACACTGTTCGTACCATCAAGAGCAAATTCTTCTATGGCCGAGGACACCATCTTCCCATCGGAGGTTTTTAATGTGACAATGACTCTCCCGCGAACAGTGTTTTCAATATGATTTGTAAGCCTAGCCGAGACAGAGTAACTTTTTTGATCCGGCGCCCGGATAGCGGATAAAACTTGCGTTGTAAGGGGAATGTCATAGTTGGCCCACTTATATGCGGCATATATGGTCAAATCCCGTGTCACCATCTCGTACTCGCAGCTGTTCCAATCGATAAACAAATACCCCGGAACAACAGGGGCGCTGGGAGGCACCGCGCTTTCCTCATATTTTATTAGTTGTGTTGAACCGATTTGGTTGTCGTTTATATCAAAGAATCTGACGGTGTAGGTTTTCTTCTCGTAATCAGCTTTGAGAGTTTGATCCTGTGTCACCCTGATGTCGGCGTTTCGCGGTGAGAAACCCGTGAAGGTATAGCCCGTTCGTTCGGGTACGGAGGGAGGCGTGCCGTCTTTTCCATAATCGACCTTGGCTATTTTTAGTACCGTATCGTCCCAATCTTTGTAAGTGACTGTAACAGGATCATGTGCAGTAACAACATTTGAGGAATCTTTGACGCCGCTTTCAAGATTTGTTGGCCCAACGGCTGTAATAGAAACCTTATATGTACCAGCGCTTTTTAGAGTAAATGCCGTGCTGGTGTTTGTGCCGGTCATCTTGGTCTCTATAACGGCGTTATTGTTGGTTCGGATTAGGACAGCCCGATAGTTTGCGATGCTGCCCGATGCCCCAGACCAGCTTGCTGTAATTGATGTTCCAACGGCAACATTGGGGATACCGGAAGCGGAGAGTGTTACGCTAGTTGGTGGATTGGGTGGGGTGTGTACGACATCTGGAACAATTCGCCAATTTAAGCTTATTGTTCCGCCGCCGTTCCCTGCGCTCACACTGATATAATCTTTGGTTCGGTTTGTATCTTTTTTCAAGAATAAAGCGTCGTTGAGTTGAATTTTATTTGCGCGGATAGCGCTGATATTAGTTCGCAACCCGCGCGCCGCTTCAATGTGTAAATGCCTGCCATAGGTGCCGGTTTTTCCGTCGCCATAAGTGCCTTGCTGGTAAAATATAATCCCCTGGTTGATAATCTGCCCGCTCCACAAATCTGAAACATAGTCATCATGAACGAGAAGTATTGTCATGTAATCCAGCTCGCCATTCGCAAAGCGCACTCTATAAAGGCTTTGAAATATGACGCCATGGGCTCCGCCGTAATCAACGCTGTAAATCTTTCCGGTAAATGGCGCTTTGACATTCAGGTCATTGCCAATGAGGTCGAATGCCATGCCGCCAAGGCCATGTCCGCTTACAGCTGGATTGGGGCTATTGCCTCGTTGATCTGGATCGAGGTGTGCATTTGTCCTTGAAATATGTAGCTGATTGAATACAAACATGGCGTACTCATCCCCGTCAGCCGCATTCACGCTGATCTGCATCGCAGGATGCACCACAACCAGCATCACTACTGCCATCAAAACCGAAAACACTTTCTTTTTCATATCCATGCTCCTTACTATGATTTTTTTGGCCGTGCCACAAATTCACTGGCAAACACTATAGAATTCCTACTGTTGCGCCGTGCGCTTATGGAATGGTTACCCTGCCTCTGTTATAATTCGCTACCATCCACAAAATGGTCAAATCACCGTCGTTGATCATCCCATCCCCGTTCAGATCACATAGAGGATTGGCGGCTTGGTCTGTCCTTTTATTGTAGTTTGCTGTCATCCACAAGACAGTCAAGTCGCCGTCGTTGATCATCCTGTCGCCATTGATGTCGCCGCAGCGCAGGGTCATCAATTTGACTTCGGGCCGGGCGTCCTGCGTGAGGTCTACATTTTCACTTTCAACGACAACTGTCTGTACCGTGAAAGAAGTATGGGCCGGCTTGCTGATGACAAGGGTGTAAGTTCCCGGCACGACACCTACTAATGTAAACGTCTGATCTATTTGGCCGCTTCCGGTTGTCGCCTCGATGGTGGTTTTGTACATCTCAACATCGCCCTGCATGAGTTGAATGGTGGTTGGGGCTTTGGGGTTGTAAGTTTTTACTTTTCCTGTAACGAAGACGCCGCTGGGCAAAGCCCTTATAAATGTCGGTTCGTACAAGGCGTCATATTCCGGCATTGCAATGCCGTCTTCCTGTCGGCCATAAGTGTAAAAGTTGCCCTGCACGTCGTTGATGATAACGGCATAGCTTTGGTTGAGTGCCGCCAACTCATCCGTGTCCATAATCCTGATACTATCGTCGTCGAGATCGGCGGCAGTTTTCCCAGGCCTGAACGCGAACCGCACCTCGCCCAATGTAACGAACGAACCTTGTTGGCACTCGTATGTGTCGAAGGGCGCAGAGATTGACATTGACAAATATCCAGTATCGCCAGACAGATTCTTTGCGTTGAAAACAGTTATGGCGTCACCCAGCACACCGATATTGCCCGCCCCTGACGCAGCTGCGAAGGGATTCCCTCCAACCGGCTCATTGACAGCTGACGTTGCGTTCCAACGGATCAATTGCAGCACGGAAATGTCATACGCCAAACGCAGCCCTTGGGTATTTTGGATCACCATGTTCTCTTCGTTTGCTCTTAGCTTAAATCCTGTTACCAGTGTGGCTTGGCCATTGTATTTTGTGTTGCTGTCTAAATCGCTCTCGATGTTTATCGAGAAAAGGGCATCGTTATCGCGAATGCTCTGCTCGGGGCCAAAATATGCAACAACACTCGGATTCATATCGACCGCGTACGCAACCGCAAACACTTCCGTATCTTCTTTTATGCTGAATGGCATGGTGTAGTGCATTCCGTTTATCAGCGCACCATTTTCCATGTCGAATAGAGGGAGCGTGCCATCAATGGTGTAATAAATACTAGCGGTCGGTGTTTCACAAGACATAGATATAAATAATGTATTCGCAAATTCGCCTACAACCGATATTTCTGTGATAGCAGCATCATTCTCGAAAAGCATTACCGGATAGATGTCCATAGCCCCTGTGACGCATGAAACATATTTGTCCCAACCGGCAAACAATCTCATGCCCATTGGCTCGATTTCTACATCGGGCAGTTCCGCGCCCTCGCCATATTCCACGTCCTGATCGCTAATTACCGTGCCATCCCAGTTGAAGAACCTAACCGCATATTTTTCAAACTCGTATTTCGCGGTTACCACCATGTTTTGCGTAACGAACCGCACGTCATTTTCATTTTCGTCAATCCATGCGGAGAAAATCATACCGTCCGCGAGTTCAACTTCGGGACATGTCAACTCAGTGCCATGTTCAAATGTCTTGATCTCAAGCAACTCCTTGTTCCAATCAACAAACACGACGGTGTATGTGTCCCTCATAAATTGCGCTTGGATTACTAAATCGGATTGGACATTCGTTGCCGCCCTGTCCCAACCTATAAATGTATGGCCTTCTTTTACGGGGGGGGCAGGTAAAATGGCAGACTGTCCCTTATGTACCAGTTGCTTTTCTACTTCTGTGCCATCATCGTCAACAAAGACAACATCATAGACAGGCAACGGCGCAGAAATAGTTTGAACATGCATTGGCGCAACGCCGCCCTCAATCCCGATTGCGACAAAGAAATCGCCAGTCGCGGCAGTGGGTTCTTCTTTTGGGCGGAATGATACGCAATACTCCCCATTTGCACCCAATTTCACTTGACTAATATACTCCAATTGGCTTGCGGTTGGGTCGGTATTGTTACCTTTGTAAACCATTATTGTGGCTCTTTTTCCACCAAAGCCTGGCAATGAACCCTCCGCTGTCCGCACTGTGCCAAACGGGTCTTCGCGAGATTCCTCAACCGTGTACTCGATGCGATCTCCGAGTTGATT